>Ga0233430_1000163_pt1 | contig 137841 bp, 118 predicted proteins | sample SI_118_April2016_2_FD_179883 | JGI IMG/M metagenome (GOLD analysis project Ga0233430, IMG submission 179883) | Seawater microbial communities from Saanich Inlet, British Columbia, Canada - SI_118_April2016_150_MG | ecosystem: Environmental > Aquatic > Marine > Inlet | place: Canada: British... | reverse complement strand
AATAAAATGGCTTTTTGGGAACTGCCGTTAGAAACCCCACCTACCACAGGGATGCCCAGAGACCCAATAAAATATGTTACATTTTATCAGTGGCTAGTGCGATTTCAAGGATAAAAGTTATCAAACAACTAACAATCAGGCTGTTTTGCGCATAAGCAGATACTTTTGGCTTGAAGAAGAATAATCAGTTAGGTCCATCTGTCAACACACGGCCACAAATATATACTTCTGAAAATGTTATAATTCAACTACCCCCTCCCCGAAAGGTGCAACGTATGATCCTCCTTAATCCCAATAAGCTCACCCGCAATTACCCCGACGAAGCCTCGCGCCAGATCATGCAAAAAACGGTGGCGTTCTTTGAAAACCAGGGGAAGGCCAAAATCAAGGCCGACGACCACGCCCGTGTCTGGTATGCCGATTTTCTTGAATTTGTAAAACAAGAGAAACTCTTCGCCACGCTGCTCACACCCACGTCCTACGGCGCCGACGAAAACTACCGCTGGGATACCTGGCGCAATTGCCAGTTCAACGAAATTCTGGGCTTTTATGGTCTGGCCTACTGGTACACATGGCAGGTCAGCATTTTGGGTCTCGGACCGATCTGGATGGGTGACAATGAAACCCTGAAGAAGAAAGCGGCACAACTCCTGGAGGAGGGTGCCGTTTTTGCATTTGGGCTTTCGGAACGCAACCACGGGGCTGATATTTATTCAACGGAGATGAGTCTTACCCCCCAGGGGGATGGCAGCTACCTTGCCAACGGCGAGAAATACTATATCGGCAATGCCAATCTTGCCCCGATGGTCTCTACGTTTGGCAAATTTAACGACAGCGGTGAATATGTATTCTTTAACGCCGATTTCCGCAACAAAGGCTATCAACTCATCAAAAATGTGACCGCCAGCCAAAACTATGTTGGGCAATATGCCCTGCACGATTACCCCATAACCGAAGCCGAGATTCTCTCAAAGGGACAAGCCGCCTGGGATTCGGCGCTCAATACCGTCAATGTAGGCAAATACAATCTGGGGTGGGCTTCGATTGGAATTTGCACCCATGCCCTGTATGAGGCTATCAACCATGCCGCCAACCGCCATCTCTATGGTATGGCAGTCACTGATTTTCCCCATGTCAAACAGATGTTTGTGGATGCCTATGCCCGCCTGGTGGCGATGAAACTCTTCGCCCTGCGCGCTGCCGACTATATGCGCGCCGCCTCACCCGAAGACCGCCGCTACCTGCTCTATAATCCGATGGTCAAAATGAAAGTCACCACCCAGGGCGAAGAAGTCATCAATCTGTTGTGGGATGTAATTGCTGCCAAGGGCTTTGAAGCCGACACGTATTTCGAGATGGCGACACGCGACATCCGGGCGCTGCCCAAACTCGAAGGTACAGTGCATGTCAATATCGCCCTGATCGTCAAATTCATGCCTAATTATTTCTTCAACCCCGCCGAGTATCCAGACCTTCCCCAACAGGATCAACCGAGGAATGATGACTTTCTCTTTGACCAGGGAACCACCCGCGGGCTGAGTCAGATCCGCTTCCATGACTATGAGAAAACCTTCCGGGCGGTTGACCTCCCCAATGTGCAAATTTTCCGCCAACAAACCGCCATCCTTAAAGAATTTCTCTTTGCAGCCGCGCCCGATGAGGCTCAGCGCAAAGATATTGATTTTCTGCTCGCATTAGGCGAGCTATTCGCTCTGGTTGTCTATGCGCAACTTATTCTCGAAAACGCACGCATTTATGCAATCGACGCAGCATTGATTGACCAGATTTTCGATTTTATGGTGCGCGATTTTTCGAAACATGCCTTGCAGCTCTACGGCAAACCCAGCAGCACCGAGAGCCAAATGGTATTTTGCCAGCGCATGATCCGTAAAGCCGCCGTGGATGAAGTCCGGTATCAAAAAGTTTGGCAAGAGCATGTGTACGCCCTCAAAGACCTTTACGCAATGCAACCTTAAAGTATTTTCACCACAAAGGGCACGAAGAAATACAACGAAAAAATTCTTCGTGCCCCTTTGTGCCCTGCGTGGTTAATCATTTTCAACACCCAAAAGGAGATTGCGAATGGAGTTTAACTTAGACGAAGAACAACGTATGTGGCGCAAGGCCGTGCACGATTTTGTGGCGCAAGAAGTTCAACCCCATGCGGCTGACTTCAGTGAACGCGGCGAACTCAACTGGCCTGCTCTGCGCAAAATGGGGCCAATGGGCATTTTGGGAATCACTGCGCCGGAAGCGTATGGCGGCTCTGGTGTGGATGCGATTTGTGCTGCAATTGCCATCGAAGAATTGGGCTGGGCAGATGGCGGCACAGCACTGACAGTGGCTGCACACACCGGTCTGGGTTGCGCGCCGATTGCCAGGTTTGGCACTCATGAACAAAAACAGCAATACCTGACGCGCGCCGTCCGTGGCAAAAGCAAACTAGCTGCCCTGGCCCTGACAGAACCCGGCGCAGGCTCCGATCTACAAGCGGTGCGCACACGGGCGAAATTGGATGGGGAGATGTGGGTGATTAACGGCAGCAAGGCCTGGATTACTAACGCCGGAGACGCCGACTATATCATCACGCTGGCGGTAACGCAGCCCGAGGGTGGTTCGGACTCGATGAGCATGTTCATCGTCCCCACGGATACGCCCGGCCTGCACGTTGCCCCTCATGAGAAAAAAATGGGGTTGGGCAGTTGCCATAGCAATGCCATCACCTATGAAAATGTGCGCGTCCCGGCGGAGAATTTACTCGGCGAGCAGGGGCATGGGTTACAGCAAACCCTGCGCACATTGGACGGCGGGCGCATCAGCATCGCGGCTATTTCGGTGGGAATCGCCCAATCGGCAATGGAAGCTGCGGTACGCTATGCCAAAGAGCGTCAAACCTTCGGAAAGCCGATTGCTGAACATCAAGCCATTCAGTGGATGCTGGCCGATGCGGCAACCGAGATTCATGCTGCCCGTTTGATGGTTTATCACGCAGCCTGGCTCAAGGATCAGGGATTATCATACACAAAAGAAGGGGCCATGGCGAAACTTTTTGCATCCGAGATGGGCGAACGCGTCACCCGTAATGCCATTCAAATTCACGGAGGATACGGCTATAGTCGCGAGTATCCCGTTGAGCGCATGTACCGTGATGCCCGCCTGATGACCGTCGGCGAGGGCACCAGCGAAGTACAACGCATGGTTATTGCTCGTAAAGTGCTGGCAGAGATCAGATAATTTCAATTTCTGGGCTTTTAATTTGGGGGAGCGCACATGCGGCAGTAAGAACCCTGAATTTAAAAACAAACTGACGAAGTCAATCGTGCGACTTCGTCAGTTTATTTACCGGGGATGGCAACAAAATTACGCTTTCTTGTCGAGATACCACTTGTAAATGTAATACCATACTGCACACAAAGCCCCAGTGATAACCATAGCCAGCCAAAAGAAGGGTTCTTTAAAAATGGCAAGGCCAGTTCCCAGGGCAACCCCTACATAGACAGTTGCTGCGACAAAGACAATCACGAAGGTTCCAAACAGCCAGTATCGCATTAAATTCAGCATTTTCTCTTTATCCATAGATCATCTCCTTTGTGAGTCATACTCACCAACATAAAAACAAATCCCGGCAAATTTCATTGTAGCACAAATCTCTGTTGCTCAAGCATACAGTTATGTAGGGCTTGGCCGTATCCACAAAAAAAGATGTGGAACACTCATTGGCATTTTTGCGGATGGTCTATAAAGTGGAAAAAACATAACCGAAAGCCCTTGACAGAACCCCCTTCTCCACGGTATAAACTGGGCCAACATCTGAAAATTGAAATACTTTGAAGAGGAAGAGTAGGCGTCGAAACGACGGCTCAGAGAGCAAGGGAGCGGTGAAATCCTTGCCCGCACGCCGACACCGAATGGGCCTCAGAGTTGCAGGGCGAACGTTTTCCAACCAGTAGCCTGTGCCGGAGTTGCCACCGTTATCAGGGCAAAGTAGTTGACGCAGTGAAAACCTGCAAGACTACCACAAAGTGAGGCTGGCCTTTTGGGCTAACACCATGCAAATGGTTCCCGTCGTTTCACGACGGGATTTTTTTATTAACCAAGAGACCAATCTAATTTGGGTGGCACCACGGGAGCTTATGGCCCTCGTCCCTTTGTGGACGAGGTTTTTTTTGTTTAATCCGGAAAACAGGGGTATGTGGGATGCTTCGCATCCCACATACCCCTGTTTTCCGGCAAGTTTCACAAGAAAAATATTTTACCCATTTTTTTAATCCAAGGAGTAAACCATGTCTCAAACTAAATTCACACTCAGCGAAAATGATATACCCAAACAATGGTACAACATCAATGCCGATTCGCCCGTTCCACCCACCCCGGTGCTGAATCCGCAGACCAAAGAGCCGGTCACACCTGATTTCCTCTCGGTCTTATTCCCCATGGAGCTGATACTGCAAGAAATCAGCACCGAACGTTATATCGACATTCCCGAAGAAGTACGCGAAATTTACAAACTCTGGCGGCCTACCCCGCTGATCCGTGCCCGCCGCTTGGAAAAAGCCCTCGGCACTCCGGCGCATATCTACTTCAAGCATGAAGGCGTTTCGCCCTCCGGCAGCCACAAGCCAAATACCGCCGTAGCGCAGGCCTTCTACAACAAGGCCGCGGGCACCAAAGCCCTGACCACCGAAACTGGCGCAGGCCAATGGGGTTCGGCTTTATCCCTGTCTGGAAAATTCTTCGACCTGCCCGTCGAAGTCTATATGGTCAAAATTTCCTATCAGCAGAAACCCTACCGGCGCGTGCTAATGGAATCGTTTGGCGGCAAGGTCTACGCCAGCCCCTCCGAGCACACCCAGTACGGGCGTTCGGTTTTAGCCGAAACCCCCGATAGCCCTGGCTCGTTAGGTATTGCGATTTCAGAAGCCGTCGAAGCCGCGGCAACCTCCGGCGGAGCCAAGAAATACAGCCTGGGATCGGTACTCAATCACGTCCTTATGCACCAGAGCGTGATCGGCGACGAAGCCATAAAACAGATGGATTTAGCCGATGAATACCCCGATGTGGTGATTGGCTGTGTGGGCGGCGGCTCAAACTTCGCCGGGATCGCTTACCCTTTCTTGCGTGAAAATCTGCTCAACGGGGCCAACACCCGCTTTGTAGCCGTCGAGCCCACCGCAACCCCCACTCTGACGCGCGGACCTTATGCCTTCGACTACGGCGATACCGCACAAATGGCGCCCATCGTCAAAATGTTCACTCTGGGGCACGCTTTCGTACCGCCGCCCATCCACGCGGGTGGGTTGCGCTACCACGGCATGGCTCCCAGTGTCTGTGCGCTGGTCGATGCCGGTTTGATTGAAACCAAAGCCGTGCCACAATTAGCGACCTTTGAAGCCGCCCTGATGTTTGCCCATGCTGAGGGCATCATCCCCGCCCCGGAAACCGCACATGCCATCCGTACCGCAATTGATGAAGCCCTCGATGCCAAAGAAAAAGGTGAAAAGCGCACTATTCTTTTCAACCTGTCGGGACACGGCCACTTTGATCTCTCTGCCTACCAGGCCTATTTGAACGGCAGCCTGCAAGATTACGCACTGCCCGAAGAAGCCATCCAGGCGGCGCTGGAACAACTTCCTGAAGTCAATTTGTAGGCATTTCGATAATCTCCTCCTACTAAAGCAACAGCCCCCGGATTTTTCTGAGGGCTGTTGTGATTCTGTTCTGAGAAGTGGTGTGGACTTGTTATGTCCGCCCCGCTTATTTTATATTTGATGGCCGGATTCGGCTTGCAAATCTTCCTGCAAGAGTTGAACAGCGTGGGGCAGCACCGGCAAGATAACAGCCAGGTTTTCGAGTGCGGCCCTGGGGCTGCCCGGCAAGTTGACGATAAGTGTACGCCCGCGGATTCCGGCTGCGCCCCGGGAGAGCATAGCATGGGGTGTGATCTGCAAACTGGCTGCGCGCATGGCTTCTGCCAGCCCTGGCGCGGGACGCTCGATGACGGCTTGGGTGGCTTCGGGGGTGATATCCCTGGGGGAAAAACCAGTGCCCCCGGTGGTCAGGATCACATCCAGAGCGAGTCCGTCGGCCCATTTTTCCAGAACAACCTGAATAGCGGCTAAATCATCTGGCACTACCCCCATCTCGGAGACAAGCCATCCCAACGAGAGAATTTTCTCTTTCAGGGCTGGGCCAGATGCATCCCGACGTTGACCACGCGCAGAACGATCTGAAACGGTCAGAATACCAACGCGCAGAGTCATCGCTTTATTCCTCGACCAGACCGACCACCTGTTTCCAGTTGCCGTGGATGCCATCGTCGGTGACGCCAAAATAGTAGCGTATATTGCCGCTCTTGTCGCGCTGCAACAGATCATACCGGATCACAGTCCGACTTTTCGGGGCAATCATACCCATATCGCCGTGCCATTTGATCTTGACCTGGGAAATATCGGGTGAAATTTTATCGTAATTCGTTACTGCATAGTGCCAGAGTTTGCGTGCCGATTTACGGGTTACATTCTGAACCACATTACCATTGCGTAGATCGCGCACGGTGTAATAGCGCACCCCCTTGCGTTCTTCAACACTAACAACTTCCACGCCTGTGCGCGGCGGCGCTTCGGGGTCGAGGTCTTTTTCGGGCATATCCGGGGCCGTGGGCTTCGAAACACCGACGGGGCGTTCACTCCGGCCCCGCAGCACCATATCAACAATTTCATCGCGCACTGCCATACCTGTTTCAGACTCGGCGCGCAGATAAATTTTACTATCATCAACCGCATACGGAGGGTCTTCACCACGCGGCACCAGTACGCGTATGATCTGCTTGTCTCCGAAATTATTCGTATCAATGCTGCAATTCAACGGCGGGCTGATGCGATCACTGATTTCTTTTTCCAGGCGCGTTATCTCTTGTTTAGCCGATGCAACCCCGGTGACAGACCGTCGCGGGTTACGGCTCATACCAATATAGAGCGTGCCGCCGTTGGTGTTGGCGAAGGCGCATACATCGGCGATGATGGCGTAGAGCTTACCGCCGCGCACCGTCATACTCTCGTGGAAATCTTGTACGATATTGGCACCTTCCTCATGTGCCGCCTGAACAAAATCGAACGCTGGCTCTGCCTTGGGACGATTAGGGCGCGTGCGGGCGAAATCGTTGCCCAGCATCAGGTCTTTGAGCGCTTCAAAAGAGAACTCCGATAAACGCACATCGGTAGCGCGATCGCCTACACCGAGGTTTTTATGCCGACTGGAATCTGCTTCAAGTCGATGGGCGTCAGAGCCTTGAATGCAATGCATACGCCGGGGGTATTCGGGCTTGCGCCCGCTGAAAAAGGCGGCTGTGCTGTGCCCACCTTTGCGATCCAGGTCGGTGACTTCCAATGCGTGCAAGTTAACATCTTGTGTGTAGGCAATTTTAGTCTGCCCGCCAAAACGGAAGCCGCGCATGGCAACGCCATTATTGGAGTTCGCATGAGCGGCAATCGCCAGCCCGCCCGCGGCGTTGATTTTTTGGTAGGCCATCAGTACATCGGCACTGGCGCCCACGGTGACGGAACCCTCATCGATTTGGTCAGATGGAATACTCAGATCAAGCAGAATGTGCTCGATTTCGCGAATCGGTTTTTCGGGAGGAAAAATCCCCAAAATATGGAATCCAAATGTGGCCGTGAATTCAAACCCAGGCAGAACGGCAATACGCTTAAGGAGGCGATTGTATTCTGTAAGACGGGCTTCTTCTTCAGGTAAAAGACGGTTCAGGCGTTGAAGCATCTCTAATTGTTGAATTTCTTCGACCATCCGGCGGTAACCCGCGACGGTATTATGGTCGGTAAACGCAATCATATCCAGCCCACGCGCTTCAGCTTTTTGTAAAATATCCAGATAGGTTGTATCTGGCTGCTGATAGTCGCTTGAAGCGGGTGTGTGCAAATGTAGGTCAATGGTGTACCACTTCATAGTGGTATTTGTTTTTTTTCTAGTCACGTTTTCACTCTAATAATCTCACGCACGGGTGCGAAGGTGTAAAATTCATTACTAAGACCTTCAATTCCCTGTGGTGAAAAATAACTTTTGATGATAGTTTGTCCCAATAATTTTCTGGGATTTGTTGTGGTCGGGTTATACTGCCAGAACATGGTTGATTAACTGGATAAGGTCGTCTGGCATATAGGGCTTGAGAATAAAGCCATTTGCGTTCCGTTTTTTACTTTCAGCTCTGAAGTCGATGCCTGAAGACATAATAATTCTGGTATCGGACAGATTAAAATTCTGGCGAATAGCATCGAGAAATTGAAAACCGTCAACGTCTCTTCCGGCATCATCCTTAAGATAAACATCCATAAGGATCAGATCCGGTTCTTCGCGCTGGATAGCTTCCAGAAAATCACCTTGTGGATTGGTGATAATTTCAAAACCCTCCATTTCCAGCAATGTTTTCAAGAGATTGACGACAACCTCATTGTCGTCAATAAGCATTAATCTACCCATACCCGATCTGCTATGCAGATGCCTCCTCGCTGGGGTTTTCTTTCGGCTTCTTGGAGCGTTTTTTCTTTGGTTTCGGCGCAGGTTCCAGGGCAGCGTTGATAGCATCTTCAACCGTATCGAGGAAAATAAAGTTGATTGCCTCGCGCACATCATCGGGCAGGTCATCCAGGTCTACATCATTGCGCTTGGGCAACAACACAGTCTTCAATCCCAGCCGGTGAGCCGCAAGTACTTTTTCTTTGATGCCACCTACTGGCAATACTTTGCCCCGCAATGTAATTTCGCCCGTCATCGCCACATCGGCGCGTACCGGGCGACCAGATACCAACGAAACAATCGCTGTAGCCATGGTCACACCCGCAGAGGGGCCATCTTTGGGCTGCGCGCCAGCGGGCACATGCAGATGAAAATCGGAATCGGCAAAAAAGCCGTCTTCCAAACCCAAAGCTGCAGCCTGTGAGCGCACAAAAGAGAGCGCCGCTTTGGCCGATTCTTTCATCACGTTACCCAGGGAGCCGGTGAGTTGAAAACCCTTGCCGCCGGGCATACTCGTAGCTTCTATAAACAACACGTCGCCCCCGGTGGGTGTCCAGGCCAAGCCGGTAGCCACACCCGCCAGCGAAGTGCGCTCAGCGATATCTTCCATGTCGCGGAATTTCGCATGTCCCAGATATTCTTTGACCTGCTCCGGGGTAATCGCGATCATTTCGGCGGCGCTACCCTCGGCGATTTGTGTCACTACTTTGCGGCACACCCCACCGATTTCACGTTCGAGATTCCTGACACCAGCTTCGCGGGTGTAGTAACGAATAATTTCCTGCAAACCTTCATCGGTGAAGCTAACCTCCGATTCGCGCAGGCTATTCTCACGCAATTGGCGTGGAACCAAGTATCCCTTTGCAATTGCAACTTTCTCGCGCTCGGTATATCCGGAAAGTTGGATAACCTCCATGCGGTCGAGCAACGGGCGGGGGATGGTATCGAGGCGGTTGGCCGTGGTAATGAACATGACTTCCGAGAGATCAAAGGCCACTTCCAAATAATGATCGCGGAACTCCACATTTTGTTCCGGATCAAGCACCTCCAGAAGCGCTGAAGCCGGGTCGCCCTGAAAGCCCTGGCTAAGTTTATCGATTTCATCCAGCATAAAGACAGGATTATGTGATTCAACGCGCCGCAATGCTTGCAAAATACGCCCTGGCAGCGCGCCAATATACGTGCGCCGGTGCCCGCGAATTTCGGCTTCATCACGCACGCCGCCCAGCGAAATGCGAATAAACTCGCGCTCTAGCGAGCGCGCAATGGATCGGCCCAGTGAGGTTTTCCCTACACCAGGGGGTCCGACAAAGCACAAAATAACACCTTCGCGCAAACGCCGGATTTCATCATCAAAGTCATCCTGAGCGGCAAATTCTTCACTGCGTTCCTGGCGAAGTTTGCGCACCGCTAAAAATTCCAGAATGCGTTCTTTGATGTCTTCCAGCCCGTAGTGATCCTCATCTAGAATTGTGCGGGCATGGGGAATATCAAGGTTGTCTTCGGTCGATTTCGACCACGGCAGCGAAACCAGCCAATCGAGATAGGTGCGAATGACACCATACTCGGCAGAGGCGGTTGGCAGCCGCGCCATACGTTCCAACTCGCGGCGAGATTGTTTGTCGGCCTCTTCCGGCATTTGAGCTTCATCAATCTTTGTGCGATATTCTTCGGCCTCAACAGATTGTTCATCGCCTTCGCCCAATTCGCGCTGGATGGCCTTGAGTTGCTCGCGCAGAAAATATTCCCGCTGTACTTTTTCGATCTCGGAGCGGGCTTCTTTCTGAATGCGCTGACCGATCTCCAGCACCTCTGCCTCGCGCGCCAGCAAAGCCACCAGCTTAAGCAATTTCTCCGAAACGGAATCCAGTTCGAGCAGTTCCTGGGCATCTTCGAGATCCATGCGCTGGAAGTTGGCAATCACATACACCGTCTGTAAAGGATCGTCCAGACTGATTACGGACTCAACCACCTCGCGCGGCAGCGAGGGGATCATATCGGCGATGCGCTCAAATTGATCGCGGGCATTGCGCGCCATCGCTTCAACTTCCAGATTATCGGTTTCAACTTCAGGAATTAGCTCGATTTCCGCTTTGAGGTAAGGTTCTTCTTCCACAAAGTTGGCAATCTTGAAGCGCGCCATCCCCTGCACCAGTAACCGGATCGTGCCATCTGGAACACGCAACATGCGATGGACAGTCGCCACTGTCCCCACAGTATACAAATCATCCGGGCCGGGGGTTTCATCTTCGGGGTTTTGGGCGGCCACCAGGCCGATCAGGCGCACATCTTGCGAGATAACCTCATCGATCAGGCGAATCGAACGCGGCTGCCCAATGGTCAGCGGAACAGCAGTTTCAGGGTAAACCACCAATCCCCGCAATGGCAGTATGGGCAACACAGACGGGATTGCGTCATTGGTCTGGAATTCATCAGCATCATCTACTGCGTCGCTACTGACTTCAGTAGCGACGCGAGTAAAGGTTGGCAGCAAGAAGAGTTCTTCAAAACTTAACTCTTCCTCGCCAAACCAGGATAATAGCTCCATAAGGTCTGAATTCCAACGAGAAGCTGGCATTTATCTACTCCCCAATTTCAATTTGGTGTGGCCTGGCCTTCGGTAACCGGAGGCGCAAAAAACCATCGTCATACGCAGCTTCGATCCCTTCGTGTTCAATTGCCCAATGCAACTCTACTTGTGTGCGGAACTCGCCGAAGTTAATTTCCATTTGATGGTAAGCGCGGCGCTCCGCTGTATCGGAGCGGGTACCCTGAACGGTCAGTAAACGATTTTCCAACGAGATCGAAAATTCCGCATCCTGCATCCCGGCAACTTCAATGCGCACAATCACCACATCTTCGAGTTCATACACATCCGTAGGCGGACACCATACCCGGGAACGCGAACCTACGCGCAAGTGGAGATGATTGATTTGTCCCTTGGATCCGATGGGGGAAAACCATTTTTCGCGAGACGTATCTTGCTTGGTTTCTTTAACTTTCATGGCCTATCTCCGTCACGCGGGTCAGGCTAAAGCAGCTTTTGCGGCAGCCAACACCTCAGCATAGTCGGGTTCTTCGCCGAGCACAGGCATATAGGCTACATAAACCAAACGGTCTGAGCAATCGACCACAAAAACCGCCCGCCGCAAAATGCGCTGGTCTTTTAACAAACAACCATACTTGGCGCCGAAATCAGCCGTTTTATGATCGGAAAGCACCTGCACCTGTTCAATGCCTGCCGCGCCGCACCAGCGTTTTTGCGTAAAAGGTAAATCGGTGCTAATCACCAAAATGGTGATATCTTCGCTCAACGCAGCCGCTTCTTCATTAAATTTGCGCGTTTCACGATCACAAACGGAGGTATCCAGCGATGGTACTGCGGCAATGATGCGTACTTTGCCTTGAGTCTCTGCTAACCCCGTAAAATCTGCCCAATTTTGCGCATGCACCGTAAACTCAGGGGCTTTTTGCCCAACTTCCATATCCGGGCCAATTACAGTGGCAGCCTTGCCGCCAAATTGAATCAACCCTTCTCTTTCTATAACCATATCTTTCTGCTCCAATATTCCAATATCGTGTGCGATTATATCACTTTTCAACTTAATTGCGCCTTACCATCCCTGAGGCAGAACCAACTCCTACACAAATCTGATAGAATTGCGGGTATGCGCTTTCCAAAGTCTCTCCGTCTCTGGGGATTGGGTCTTTTTTTGGCGACTCTCCCCTTGCTGACACTGGTCTTCTTGCGCAAACCAGTGACGCTGGTCGTGGACGATCAGCCCTATCAGTTGCAAACCTATGCCCTGACGGTGGAAGGTCTGTTGAGCGCAGCGGATATTCAGATCAGTGAGGCCGATTTTATCCATCCGGGTTTAAATACCCGATTGCATAATGGGGATCAAGTTGTGATTCTGCGCGCGGCACGGATTCAAATCTCGGTGGATGGTCAAACGCACAACATGCTCTCAGCGGAACGCATCCCGGTGGTGATTCTGGCTGAAGCGGGTGTGAATCTTGGCCCCGGCGATCAACTCATTGCCGACGGGCTGCCCACCCATCTCGATCAGATGTTGCCTCCGGGGAAAGTCCACACTTTACAGGTGCGCCGCGCCAGTACGATTGTGCTGGAAGAAAACGGCGAAAGCGTCAGTTTCATATCGGCGGCGAGCACATTGGGCGGCGCACTCTGGGAGCAGGGCATCCGCATCTATGACAACGACCAGCTTGACCCCAGTCCCGACACGCCGCTCAACGGCGGCACAATCCCGGTAAAACTGACCCGCGCCCGGGAGTTGATTATTCAAACACAAGGGCATCGCACTCAAACCCGCTCTGTGGGGCCAACCGTGGGCGCGGCCTTGGCCGAGGTCGGCCTGGCCTTGCAGGGATTAGACTTCAGCCTGCCGCCCGAATCGGCGCCCCTGCCCGATGATGGCCTGATTGAAATCGTGCGCGTGCGCGAAGAAGTGCTGCTCGAACAAGCGCCCCTGCCTTTTGGCACCATCCAGCAAGCCCTGCCCGATGTGGAGATTGATAATACACTGATCGTCAGTGCGGGCGAATATGGCCTGACCGCCCAACGCGTGCGCGTGATCTACGAAGCCCGCCCTGGCGAGCCGGACTGGCAAGAAGTGGAGCGACAAGTAGAGGATGAGTGGGTGGCGCGCGAACCACAGCCGCGCGTGGTGGGCTATGGCACCAAAATTGTCATCCGCACCGAAAATGTAGGCGGTACGGCTATCGAATATTGGCGCAAAGTAGAAGTGTATGCTTCCACATATTCCCCCTGCCATCTGGGCATTCCCGATTATTGCTCCACAACGACCTCGAGCGGGGCGCAGCTTCAGAAAGGCATGATTGCCACAACGATCGAATGGTATCGCTATATGAAAGGGCTGCCGGTGTATGTGCCCAACTACGGCTTTGCCACCATCGAAGATGTGGGCGGCGGCCTGCCTGATCGTCACTGGATTGATTTGGGCTACAGCGAGGAAGATTTTGTCGGCTGGGCTGGCTGGACGACGATTTATTTTTTGACCCCGGTACCAGGCAATATTTTGTATATTTTGGAATATGGCGGGTAGAAAAAATAAATCACAAAGGGCACGAAGATGCCCTTACGTTTTTTTGCTTTCATCATCGAACCAAGAGATGTCGATAAAAGGGTATGCGTGGGGTGCTGCGCACCCCACGCATACCCTTTTTCGGAATTCTCTCTGCGCAGGCTTACGTGCCCTTCAGGGCATAGCTTGAGCAATTATCATATTTTCATAAGGATTCACGTTCTGCCCAGGCTATGACATCAAGCACATCATCTCCTAATTCGATCTTCGCCCGTCTCCAAAAGAACGTCCCAATTTTTCGCAGCTCTTCGGCTATGCAAGGCTATCTGGCTGCCATTGATCAGGGCATTATTAGCGTGGGTAATTTCCTGGCCGCGATCGCGCTAGCGCGGGCTGTTGACCCCACCGAATTTGGCGTCTACTCAGTAGGCTTTCTGCTAATCCATATGCTGCGCGCCGTGCAAGACGGGCTGATTATTCAGCCAATCAACACCTTTGGAGCCACCATGCCGCGGGAAGAATTTCGGCACTTTGTCAGCGCCAACGCCGTGCTGCAAATCGGTTTAGCGGCTGGCAGCGCAGGGGTCGCTGCCGGGCTGGGTTGGCTACTCATCCTGACAGGTAATGACACCGCCGGGCCAACTTTATTTGGGTTGTGGTTCGTATCCATCACCTGGCAGATACAAGAATTTTTTCGACGAATTTTCTACACCCGCAGGAACGTGCAACATGCCGTAATCAACACGACCATCGCCAACGGCGTGCGCCTGGGGGCAATGTTTGTCTGGCTGCGTTTGGGGGCGCTCAACAGCGGGGTAGACGGTCTAGATGCGATTGCCTGGGGATCGCTGGCAGCACTAATCGTGGGTATCTGGCAAACACGCAGCTATTGGACAAATGGCGCACTTAACCTCAGAGCTACACTGGCGCGAAACTGGCATTTTGGCCGCTGGGTATTGGGCGGATCGCTGGCAAACTGGGCGGCGTCGGAAATTTATCCTATCATCGCAGCGGGAATGGTCAATTTCGCCGCTGCGGGGGCATATCGCGCCTTGCAAACGCTGGTGGCGCCGGTGCATGTGTTATTACGCGCTCTGGATACTTTTTTTACACCGCGCGCCGCAGGCATTTATCAGCGTGATGGCGCGCCCGGCCTGAGCCGCATGTTACGCTGGATTTACTTCATCGCCGGCCTGCCCATTCTGGGTTTGCTGGTGGTTTCTAATCTTTTCCCCGAAACTTTATTGCGCCTGCTGTATGGCGAAACCTATTTAGTGTACAGCGGCGGCTTGATGTTGATGGCCTTGTATTATGGCCTGTGGTATGCCTACTGGCCACTGCAAATAGCCTTCAAAGCACTTCAAATCACACGCCCCATTTTCATTGCCAATAGCGCGGCGATAATAAGCATGTTCACTTTGGGTTTCTGGCTGATCCATCGCTGGGGGCTTTATGGCGCAGTCGGCGGGCAGGCGCTGAATGCTTTAATTGTAACGCTGGTATTGTGGTGGGGGTGGCGTGTGGCGATGAAGGCAAATGGCCAGGAGCCTTCATAAAGAACGGAGTCAACCCTGGATGGAATAGCCGGAACGCGTTCCTAACTCTCGAATCGGGCCTAATGGTGTGTACCAAACCTGACCCAGCGGCGCGGAATGCGCCCATTCCAGCCGGGCTTCCAGCGCAAATAGAAGACAATCAGCAGAGCTAAAATAATTAATTTAATATCGAAACCAAGGCTGGCATGGCGAGCGTAGATGCGGTCGAAGCGCAGTTTTTGGCGCGGGGTGATGTAGTAACTGCCCACTACCTGCGCCAGACCTGCCAGGCCAGGCAGCACGCGATGACGCTCGGCAAATTCAGGCATATTTTGCAAATATTCATACACCAACACCGTGCGCTGTGGGCGCGGGCCGACAAATGACATCTGCCCGAGAAAAATATTGACCAACTGCGGGAGTTCATCTAACGCCGTTTTACGTAAAAACCGCCCAATTCGCAACGTGCGACCATCATTGACGCGCGCCATCACCGGGCCGGTTGTGCTTTCGGCATCCTTTTGCATGGTGCGGAATTTTAGTTGATAAAAGTTCTTCCCCCCTTTGCCAACCGAGTTTTTGATGAAGAAAATCGGACCGGGGTCTTCCAGCCAAATCAGAGCTGAAATCAACAACCAAATCGGGGCTGAGATTACCAATACCACCAATGAGAGCAGAAAATCAAAACCGCGTTTTGCCCAACTCCCACGCGGCGGATGACCGATGGTTTCAAGATGCAGTTGATACACCTCAGCCTGAATGCGCAGCGATGGCGGGGAGTTATTCTCCCAAAGGGCCGCACGCAGACGCGTACCGTGCTGGTATTGTTCGGATGACGACGTAATTGGAGTTTCGCACTCAGTCATAAGTTTCGTCCTGAAGAACTCCGCAATTATACCCCTCGCGGGGTGATATAATCATCAGCCAATGAACAAGAAAATCATCCGCAACATCCTTATTGGTATTCTGCTTATCGCCCTCGTCAGCGCTGGGATTGTTTATGGCTTCCCCCTGCTGAAAAACTGGAACACCCCCCTGGCACCCAGCCTGGAGCTAGATACCCCCACTGCGGTAATCCCCCCCAGCGTTGTTCCCAGCCTGACCGCCACCGATCCACTCGCGGCCACAAATGCCAGCTCAACCGGGCAGAAAGTCGCTACAGAACTTCCACAAGCCACCGAGACGATCACCCCGGAACCCACATCCACACCCGAACCCCTGTGTGGCGGCCCCCAGGTAATGACAGTTTTAGCCCTGGGCGTGGACATTAACGACTATACCTACGGCTTGGCCGATGTCATTCGGATTGTGCGCGTCGATTTTGTCACCCCAAAAGTCACCGTACTCTCTCTGCCACGCGACCTGTGGGTTGAAATCCCCGGCATCGAAGACCACTACGACATCACCCACGGCAAACTCAACCAATCGTACTTTTACGGCACCGAGGGCATGGGTTACTACGACGGCCCCGGCGGCGGCCCCGGCCTGATGGCGCGTACGCTGGCGCAAAATTTTGATCTCTATGTCGATCACTACGGCACGGTCAATATGTTCACCTTCACCAAAATGGTTGATGCGGTCGGCGGGATTGATATTTACCTGCCCGAAGCCGTAGATGGCCGCCCAATTGACGACAAAACGGAAGATATGGGCTACTTCACTGCCGGACACCATCATTTCACCGGCGAAATGGCGCTGCGTTTTTCGCGCATCCGCAAAATCGATTCCGGCTTTGCCCGCATGGATCGCCAGACCCAAGTCATCTGCGCCCTGCGCGAGAAAATTCTCACCCCGGCGGTGCTGCCAAACCTGCCGCAACTGATCGCATCCTTCGAAGGCTCCATCATCACCGATCTCAGCCCGGCACAGCTCGGCCAATTGGCCTGCCTTGCACCACAAATCAGCCGCGAAAACCTGCTCTTCGCCAGCATCCCGCAAGAAATTCTCACCCCTACGCGTGCCTTCAACGAAATGGCCGACGATACCACCTTCGTCCTCGGTGCCGATTACGATGTCATCCGTGATTATATCGATCGTTTCGAAGCCGGAACCTGGCCCGACAAGCCCAAAGAACCAACTTGCCCGTAGCGCATGATGAATGTTCCCCAATTACTCAAAAAATATGGCTTGCGGCCAAAGAAGGGGCTGGGGCAGAATTTTTTAGTGGATGAAGCCGCCTTACGGCGGGTGGTTGCCGCAGCCGACCTGATGGCTGGTGAGGCGGTATTGGAGATTGGCCCCGGCCTGGGGAGTTTAACTCGTCACCTGGCAGCCGCAGCCCAGCGGGTGGTGGCTGTTGAAATTGATGACAAACTCATCCCACCGTTGCAAGAAGTTTTATCCCCCTTCGAGAACGTCACCATCATCCACGATGACATCCTCAACTGCAACCCGAACACCCTGATGTTCGATTCGCCCTACGTGGTTGTGGCGAATATTCCTTATTACATCACCTCCGCCATCATCCGGCACTTGTTGGAAGCAGATACCGCACCCCAACGCATTGTGCTAACGGTGCAACGCGAGGTTGCCCAGCGCATCTGCGCCCAGCCCGGTGATCTAAGTTTGCTGGCTCTGAGCGTGCAAGTCTATGGCGAACCGCAAATTGCAAGCCGTATCCCGGCCGGGGCATTTTATCCACCTCCCAAAATTGATTCGGCTGTCGTGCGCATTGATCTGTTCCCCGAACCCAAAATTCCTATTGATTCGCTAGATAAGTTTTTTACCTTAGCCAAAGCTGGTTTCGGGCAAAAACGAAAAATGCTGAACAACGCCATTTCAGCCGGAATGGGATGGCCCAAACAAAAAACGCAGGCTTTACTTGAAGCTGCGGCGATTGATCCCCAGCGACGCGCCGAAACTTTGAGCATCGAAGAATGGCGCAGATTGACCTTGAAAGCAAACACAGCGTAATGCAAAGCAATCAGAGAGATTGCCACACTTTGCTGCGCTACATTCGCAATGACATAAAAGCGTGATCCACCAAGACAGGGATTCCCATGCCACATCTGATACTTGAATACACAAATAACATCTCCCAGGCGATTGATACGCAAAAAATTTTCGCCCCGTTGCATCAGATCATTGCTGAGACAGCAGGCATCCGTATTGAAAATTGCAAAAGCCGGGCGATTCTGTTAAACGACTATTACATCGCGGATGGTACACCGCTGCAAGCCTTCGCACATCTATCAGTGCGTTTTCTGGAAGGACGCTCGAGCGAGATTAGACAATCGATTGGGCAACAATGTTTGCAAATATTACGCGGGTATTTTGGCGATGCCCCCAAAGAGTTGGACCTGCAATTGACTGTAGAAATTGGCGACATACAACGGCAGAGCTATTTCAAGTTTCCCAATGGAACGCTCTAGTCTACAAAAGAGTGAGTCGGCACGAAACGCCCGACTCACTCTTTTGTAGCATGTTTTGCGCAAATATAATTTATTGCGTCTGTGCATAGCGATCTAAATTGCGTACAACCGACTGAGCAACATCCAGCATATATTCAGGGGTGATATCGACATCCAGACCGCGGCCCAATATCCAAACCAGGGTATTGCGATAAGTGAAAGCAATTTCATAGGTTAAGGTGGTCAACTGAGAAGCGGCGTCAAATTTTTCCGTATAGTAGAAGATACACTGATCGCCAAGATTGCAACCACCATCCACCCATTTGAATTCACGACCATCATTATAAAGCGGATACCATGTTTCGCTCAACGCGGCCTGAGCGCCCTCAGCCGTTTCAAAAAGCTCAATTGTGTTTTCAATCGTGTAGGGCGCAAAAGCGTCTTTCTTGACCCGCTCCAGAGAAATCTTCCAACCGTTGACTCGCCCCGTAGCAACAATATATTGCTTGGCCTCTATCTCGCCCATGATATTGATCAGCGCACTCGTAGCCAGGGTACTTTCGCCACCCGGTGGCAGGCGATATTCATCGGGCAAATCTTCGTTTCGGATGACCAGTTGGGCCAGGCGTTCTTCAGTATGGTCTACATCAAAAATCTCGGCAACTGCGTCCACAGGTTCCGCCTCGGTTTGTGTATCCTGCTCGGGGCTGGCTGGAGCTTCCGCTGCTTCGCTAGAATCCGCTTCATTTTCAGGAACAACTTCCGCCGCTTCTGACGGCACATCTCCCGCATCATTCGACGGGAATGAACACGCACCGAGGAGAAGTCCAGCCACAATAACAATTAACAAAGTTATATTTATATTTTTCATTTGAAGAGCCTCCAATATCCATAGTCTGCCATCTGGCAGCTGCGCCTATGCTATCTCAGCGAACGAAGGCCAAGAATAGCAAAAAAGTACCTGAAAGCCTTACAGAACTGCAAGGGGAAAGGCCTGGCTTTGATAATTCCAAGAATGTACCCAAGCAGGGTTGTTGTGTGCGCTATAATGGCTCCAGTTTCGAATTGCAGAATCAGCAGGAGCGATGCCATGCCCGCACAATTAGCCGAAAGCGATCAGTTTAATTCTCTGTTTTTTCCGCAACAAGTATTAATATTGAGTGTTCTCGACAATATGATGCCGATGGGTTATTGGACGGTAATCTCAAAAGAACCTTTTCGATTTTTGATCTGCATGCAAAAGGGCAACTACTCGTATGAATTGTTGAGAAAATACCAAGAAGCCGTGCTGCACTTCATGCCGTGGTCTGAGCGGGAGCGCGTGGTCAAAGCCGGGAATATCAGCGGGAGATACCAGAACAAAGCGGAGATGCTGGGCTTTACGCTCGAGCCTGCCAAAAACCTGGCGCACACAAAAGTTATTCAGGGCGCAGATAATTATTATGAAACTGTGCTTTTTCAAGAGCTTGAGGGGTTATCGCATGAATTTGGGCTTTTTGTTTTGGATGTGATAGCTTCTCACGGGAAAATACTACCGATAAAACGAAAACCGATTTTTTATCTGAGTGGCAAAGATTTTGCCACAATAGAAATGCCTGTAAAAATCCGATAGTTCTTTTTATGGACGCTGTTATCGCATCCTTCCTTGACAGTCATCCTGCGGAAGAATATAATCCTGGAAATACCAGCGGGTGTCGCCAAGTGGTAAGGCAGTAGCTTCCCAAGCTACCATTCGACGGTTCGAATCCGTTCACCCGCTCTATCTTCCAAAGAGTTATCTGTGTCTATACAGATAGCTCTTTTTATTTGCTGCCAACTCCTCGGAATATTGTCTGATCCGAAGATTCGCTTTCCGAGTTGGTGATGCCCCCATCTTATCAATACGCAGGATCCTTCGAGTATAATTCCTTCACCTGTAGATATCTAATCCTTTCAGCACTGTAATCCAGTAGTACTAATAATCAGTAGTACTTTAATGGTAGAATCACGAACATAATTCCAAAAATAGGATCGTAGCTACCCATTGTGAAAATGCCTGTTTCAAGTGGCAAAAAAAACCAAAACTACACCCCATGTCACAAGACCCTTGTATTCTTTACGTAGAAGATAATATTGCTAACCGTTTGCTGGTTCGGCGTGTTTTAGAAGCTTCGGGTTATGCAGTTATTGAAGCTGAAAATGCCCAAAATGCTTTTGAGCGTATCGCTGCAAATACGCCTGATTTAATCCTAATGGATATTAATATGCCCGATATTGATGGTTATACGCTCACCAGGAAACTTAAACAAATGCCCTCCATCAAAAATGTACCCATCATCGCGCTAACAGCAAATGTCATGAAAGGCGATCGAGAACGCACAATTGAAGCTGGCTGTGATGGTTATATTCAAAAGCCTATTGATGTTGATATGCTCCCTGAACAAATCGCCCGCTATTTGCGAGAGGCATAATAATGAATCAGAATAATACTTCTTCGACACCAGAACAACTTGATGCAGCTCTCAGCACGAAAGCAATTCCCAAAGGTGCTACAGTGCTGGTTGTTGAGGATAATGTCTCAAATTTTGTGCTCATTGCCCGCATGTTAGGGTATATGGGCATCCACTGTGAATGGAAAACATCGGGGTATGAAGTTGTAGAATATGCAGATACGCTACCGCGCCTGGATCTAATTCTATTGGATATTCGATTGCCGTACGAAGATGGCTATAGCGCGCTCAAAAAAATCAAAGCATCTGCCAGTTTAAGAAATACTCCGGTAATTGCCGTTACCGCAGAAGCCAGTGTCAAACAAATGAATAAAGCCCGCAAATCAAATTTTGATGGCTTCATTGGTAAACCGCTTGATCCAGATCGATTCCCGGAACAAATTCGCCGCATTCTGACAGGAGATCCTGTTTGGGAGTATGAATAATTTTCGCGAGGTATCCACATCCTATAATTACAGGTAACAGATATTTAAGGTGGGATTGCTGTAACAACTAAGAAAAAGGGTGTGCGGGTGCACAATCCCCATACTCTATTCTGGTCATATCTTCTTGGAAACTGACCAAGCCGAGAGTTTATTCAACCGTATTAGCATTTTGTTAGCAATGTCAAATAGAGGAGTTCGGCATGTCACAAGCTATTCCTGCAGTACAGCGTCAATTTCGCGGGAAGTTAGCGCGCACAATGCTCTGGATTTTGTTGCCCTTATCCGTACTTCCTTTATTAATACTCGGATGGGCAGCCTATCTGCAAGCACGCAATACTGTCACTTCGCAAATTGAAACTACCCTGCAGAGCGCTGAACAACATCAAACAGAACAACTTGATATTTGGATTACAGACCGGGAGCACGGTCTGACGAGTTTCCCTTTACAGATTGCTGTGACCAATGCCATCCAAACACTCAACAAGGCTGAGGATCTGACTCAAGCCGAGTATTCCGCTGCACGCGCTACGATTTTAGGCAGCCTGGCCTATGTCAACCAGCAGCAACAACTTTTCAACCAATTTTTAGTCGTTTCGCTAGAAGGTGAGGTATTAATTGCTTCACGATCTGAAGTAGAAGGGGCGGTTTTATCAGATTTCCCTTATTACGACGATTTTTCTGAAGAGCAACTTTCTCTCCTTGTCAACGCTCCTGAACCCTTTTCAGACAAGATCGCAGTAATCTCAACCGCGCCATTTTATGATAACAATGGCAATTTACTGGCAATACTATGGGGGATTACCGAGCATACCCTCATCGAAGAGTTCCTTACTGAAATTAATTTCCTGAATTCCCGAATTTATTTTGTTACCAATCGCGGTGAATTTTTACGAATAGGCGATACCGCAAATACAGATATGCCTACAACCATTATTCAACCCAGCGAAGAACAAGCCGAGTTGTTTTTGAATCCGCGCCCCACTACAGTGCAAAATGTCGTGGAATTAGAATCGAATGATGGTGTTGCTGTATTGGCTGCCTACTCTCCTGTAGACAGGCTCAAAGCAGGGTTTATCAGCGAACTGCCATCGGCAACAACGCAAGCTCAACTCAATGCGCTAATTCCATTTTTTGTGGGGTTACTTGTCATTATTGTTTTGGTAAGCATCGGATTAAACTGGCTTAGTACACGCCAGATTATCCAACCATTGCTCGATCTAGCGATGACCGCCCGCCATTTCGCAGATGGTGACTGGCAAAAACGTGCCATTATCGATCGAAACGATGAAATTGGGCTGTTGGCTCATTCATTCAACCAGATGGCCGATGAACTCTCCACACTGTATCGCTCGCTCGAAACACAGGTAGCCACTCGCACGCAACAAATTCGCACAGCCGCAGAGGTAGCCCAATTTGCAACCTCATCCACCAGCCAGGATGAACTACTCCAGAAAACTGTTCAACTGATTGTAGAGCGATTTAACTTCGATTATTCGGCCATTTTCTTGCTGGATGAGTTCAAGGAATATGCTGTTCTGCAAAAAGCATATAGTGTCGAATCGCAATTCGAAGTCAAACGCGAACACAATCATCTCCCCGTAGGAACAGGCTCTATCGTCGGCATGGTTGCCTCCAGTAACCGGCCATATGTAGCTGCCGACATCGCCAATGATCCTTACTATCTTCCCGTGACAGAATTACCACTCACGCGCTCCGAGGCAGTTATCCCTATGAGTATTGGCGATCAGGTATTGGGTGTGCTGGATGTACAGAGCAACAAAATCAACGCCTTCGAAGCTGATAGTGTGACGACACTACAAACACTAGCCCACCAAATTGCGTCGGCGCTGCAAAATATCAGCTTGCTCGAAAATACACGCGTCGATTTACAAGCCACTTTCGCCCTGTATCAGGCCAGTCATAGGATTGCCGAATCCAATACCACACAAGAAGTACTGAATGCGCTCACGGATACGATACAACATACCCCCTTTATTTCAGCGCTGCTCGAAGTCACAGCAAATGGGTTGCAAACGCTGGCAATGACAGATCCCATTCGTGGCGAGAAACCCAGCCAACTACCCTTTATCCCGCTATCGCGCCAAGAATTAGCATCTTCTTTCACTACTTCCGCTGCCATCCGTATAGATGGCCGGCATAGCGAGACAGCCTTGCCGCACGAACTCATAGATATGCCGCAACAACTGGGCTGTGAAGCATTTCAGATATATCCCATCATGCCAGAGGGAACCCTGAGCGCCCTCCTGATCTTGGGGGCCACAGATGCAGAACGTTTTACAGCAGCTGCACTAGAACCCTATTCCAGCCTGGTAGATATTACCAGAACCGCTCTAGAGAAAGTGCAGGCGCTCGCCAACCTTCAGGAACGCCTGATTGAACTGGAAACGCTCGGCACGGTAGGACAATCTATCTCGGCAGAAACCAATCTCAATGCTTTGTATGAGATCATCCACCAACAAATTCTCCAAGTGATGGGCGATGTCAATTTCCTCATTGCGATCTATTCGCCAGAAAACGATACACTTTCGGTTCCGTATATGGACGAAGGTGGGGAAATTACATCGGTGGCGCCATTCCCACTGGGACAAGGGCTTACTTCAATCGTTATCCGTTCTTGTCAGCCACTGATGATCGTAGAAAATACGATTGAACGCAGCCGGGCATTGGGCGCCATTGTAACCGAAGGCGGCGAAGCTAAATCATGGTTGGGCGTACCACTGCTGATCGGCAACGAACCGATCGGCGCAATTGTTGTTCAAGATCTCGAAACTGAGTATCGCTTCGACGATGACGACCTGCGCTTGCTGCTTACATTGGCTTCTCAGGTTGCAATTGCAATTCGCAATGCCCATCTAATGGAAAATACTGAGCGAACAGCCCAGCAAGATCGCCAACTTTTGGAAATCACGGGAAAAATTCGGCACTCTCCAGATATTCAAGGCATTCTGAAAACAACGGCTCAAGAAATCGGCTTGCGGGTGGGTGTCAGGCGCGCTCATATTCAAATTAAGGTGGATCCGATACCACCACCGGCAATCTCTGAAGAGGAACGCACTACATGAGTTCAATTGTGAATCGTTTCTTTGGCAATCAAACTTCGCGAGCAGGCACCGATGATCTCCAGTATTGGCGCCAGCGCATCTTGAACACGCTGCTGGTGGCTGCGTCAATTCTCGGTGGGGTTGTTTATATCTACAATCTGACCGCGTCGGATGTCGGTTCAAACATCATCTCCATCATCACATACTCGCTCATCTATCTTTGGGCGCTGAGCGTCACAATTTTCCGCAGATTGCCTTATTGGGTACGCGCAGGTTCTTTTCTTATGGCACTGTATGGAGCCGGGCTCATCTCTGCCCTTCAATATGCATCGATTGGCGATGTGCGCATCTGGTGGACGGGGGTCACAATTCTGGCCGGGATATTCTTCGGCACACGCATTGGTACGTTGATTGCCGTCATCAGCACGACGAACTATCTCGCTCTGGGTTGGTTCATGAACAAGAGTATTATCCCTGTTCCGGTGCTAACCGCTCACATTGATGCAGCAGATCTCTTTCCCTGGATTTCAACCAGCATTCCCTATTTTCTCGTCAATCTTTTAGCGGTTATTTCCTTTGGGGTCCTGCTAAATAGCCTGCAATCCAGCTTGCAAAAAGCGACTGAATTAACAACCGAACTCGAACAAGACCGGGTGAAATTGCAGCACGGCACAGCCCAACTTGAACGACGCGAGATTCAAATCAGCACCGCGGCTGAAATTTCGCGTGCAATTAGCGCTGAACTCGATACTGCAAAAATCTTCTCTCAAATTGTTGAGTTGGCAAAAGAACGCTTTGGGCTATATTATGTCGGCGTATTTATGCTCGACAGGAACCAACAATATGCAGTTCTACGTGCGGGCAGTGGGGAGGCTGGTAAGCGAATGCTCGCAGCGGGACACAAACTCCCTATCGGCGGCACCTCGATGATTGGTTGGTGCATTGCGAATCGGCAGGCGCGTATTGACCTGGACGTTGGCGATGATGCAGTTCACTTCCAAAACCCGCATCTACCATCCACTCGCTCGGAACTGGCCCTGCCGATTATCCGCGAAGGCCGCGCGCTTGGGGCGCTGACCGTACAATCTGTGCGCCAAGAAGCCTTCGATGAAAACGACATCACCGTACTGCAAGGTATCGCTGATAGTTTGGCATCGGCTATTTACAACGCAAGTCTGTTCAATCAATTGCAAGAAAGCCTGGACGAAATTCGCGCGCTGCACCGTCAATACCTGTCCAGAGGGTGGGAAGATGTAGCCCAACGCGAAAGCGCGTTGGATTTCACCTTCGAAAACCCAGATGCAGCCACACCCGGTGCATCAGCAGCCCATACTACGACTATACCCCTTTTGCTACGCGGCCAGAGCATTGGCTCAATTACCGTAGAGCATGAACAAACTGCGCTCTCAGCGGAAGACAAGAAATTTATTGATAGCATTACCGCACAGGCTGCTCTGGCGCTCGAAAACGCGCGTCTGGTGCAGCAAACCGAGCGCAGCGCACAGTATAACCGCTCAGTTGCTGAAATTACCAGCAAAGTGTGGTCTTCAACCAATGTAGATACAATTCTACGCACTGCGTTGCAGGAACTTGGGAAGACCCTGGGCGCATCCGATGGAGTAATTGAGCTTTATGTGCCCGAAACGGAAACGCACCCATGACCCTTGAAAGTCAAGCATCTCCGCCTGTTTCAATCAGAGAAAGGTTCCCCCGGCGCATTCGCCGCATCTTTCTTGGTGTTGTTATTCCGCTTGTTTTGCTGCCCATCCTGATTATTGGTGGAAGCGTGATTGTGCGAGCGCGTTTATTGCTCATCGAACAAATTAACGCTCAATTGAATGCCAATGCCCAAATCATGGCTTCTGAAATCGAGGGTTGGATCAATGCCGCACAAATCAGGCTGGATGCATCGGTAAGGCAGCAAACTTTGAGCGACAACCTGGGTGGGCTGCTCTCTATGGGGCAACACCGTGATGATTCTTTCGCCGCGATCCGTGAGGCTATATTCACCGAATTAATTGAATTCAATGCCAAACGCGGCGATGTTATTTTTAGCGAGTATTTTGTGATCGACGCGAACGGGAATATTCTCATCGCCACGGAAGATGAGTGGGAGGGCCGCGCTCTTACTGTTGGCACCGCAGCCATTTTCACAGGCGATCAAGCCAATATTTATATTGAATATGCGCCCGAACCTTTCTATGAAGATCAGGTGATGATCTTTGTACACGTACCCTACCAGGGAGCAGATAACCTTCGGGGGCACATTGTTGGGGTGCTGAGCCATCGTCAACTGTTGGATACGCTTGAATTCGGCCTTCAACTCCAACCCTTATCCCGTAGCTATTTCATCACTGGGGGTGAGAATTTCTTCCAGCTTGATATTGCCAAAAAAGAATTGCAGTTTTTTGAGCCAGCCATCTCACAAAGCCAAACATTTATTCCCCTGCAAACAGAATACAGTTATTCGCAGCCTCAGAGTAACAATTTCAATACATCGCTGCATTCTTTCAATGAAATCCGTTCGTTGGCAAGTTTTATCTGGCTGCCGAAATTGGGGGCAGGATTTGTGTTTGAGGTGCCACAGATTGTTGCTTTCCAGCAATTTGAATCACTGACGCCATTTATGTTCTATTTACTGGTCTTTTTTGTGCTATCCAGCATCCTGATTGCTGTCCTGGCGGCCAACTGGTTGCCAAGACCGATTATCAAGCTTACCGAGATAACTCGCCAATTTGCCCGCGGGAATTGGGATGTGCGTATGCCAGAAACTCGCCGGGACGAAATCGGTCTGCTGGCGTTCACTTTCAACGAAATGGCAAAACAGTTATCTGATTTGTATCACACGCTCAGAAAACAGGTTGAAGACCAAACCCTGGAACTTCAAAAACGCAGCTCTCAATTTGAAGCCACCGCAAAAGTCGCCCGCGATATTGCCGCACTACAAGACCTGAATACGATTCTGGATAATGTCACCCAATTAATTTCAGCACATTTTGGGTTCTACCATGCCGGTATCTTCTTGCTGGACGAGGAAAAGCGTTTTGCGGTATTGTTAGCAGCCAACAGTCCCGGCGGGCAGCGAATGCTCGCCCGCGGGCACCGCCTGGCAGTTGGGCAAACCGGCGTTGTAGGCCGCGTTGCCGAGACTGGCGAAGCGCGGATTGCCCTGGACGTCGGCGCAGATCGCGACTATTTTGACAACCCAGACCTGCCTGAAACACACTCCGAGATGGCCCTGCCCCTGATCGTTCAGGATGAAATTATCGGGGTTATGGATGTACAGTCCAAAGTAGTTAGCGCCTTTACCCCTGAAGATACCGAAGTGCTTCAAATCATGGCCGATCAGATTGCGTTGGCAATCGCAAATGCGCGCCTTCATGAAGAAAGCGCGCAAACTATTCAGGAACTGCAAACACTCTATAGCACCCAACTGAGTGAATCCTGGCGCACCCTGCTGGGAGATCAGGCAAAGGCGTATCAATTCGATCGTATTCGTGTAAGGCCTGCCACTCCAGAGCAATATCACGGTATGGGCGAACCCATATTCAACCATCTCCAGGTTGTTGTAAGTGATAATGGGGATAGTATTTTACACCTGCCAATTGCATTGCGCGGGCAATTCCTGGGCAAAATTTCATTACGAAGAAAGCACGATGAGCCTGACTGGTCTGCAGAAGATATTCTACTGGCAGAAGAAGCCATTGCTCAGGTTTCAGTGGCGCTTGAAAACGCCCGCTTGTTGGCAGAATCACAACGCCGGGCCGCACAAGAAGAATTGCTCAGTCAAACTTCTGCACGTTTCAACCAATCTATGGATATTGAAACCGTCCTTCAAATGGCGGTGCGCGAACTCGGACAGTTAGCGGGCGTTACCGAAGCCTCTGTCCAGCTTTTACCTGAAGAGTAAAGGAGCTGTAATTATGAATATCGAACAATGCACCTGGCGAAAAGACAAAGGCTGGGTTTCTCAGCCCCCTGGAAAACTCAAAAAAGCTCAATGGGTGTTGACCTTTGGTTCGCGCGAAATTTTGCAAGAACCCGATCATATTCTCAACATTCGAAAAACCTATCCCCAGGCGCTCATTATAGGCTGCTCAACCGCGGGCGAAATCAGCGGGACACGCGTTTTTGATGATTCATTGGTCATTACTGCGGTCGAATTTGAGCACACCACCGTCAAAGGCGTCCAGGTCAGCCTGAATGATGTCAATATGGACAGCTATAAGGCTGGCGAAAGACTCGCCCAAGACCTGGAGAGTGAAAACCTGGTACATGTTTTCATCATTTCAGAAGGCACCCATACCAACGGCAGCGAATTAGTGCGCGGGCTTACCAGGCACTTGCCCAAAAACGTTGCCGTTACAGGCGGGCTGGCCGGAGATGGCGCCCGTTTTGAAGAAACCATTGTCTTTTTCAACAGTGGCCCCTCTGCCGATACAATTGCCGCGATCGGCTTCTATGGCGATCGCCTGCGCATCGGTTATGGTTCAATGGGCGGGTGGGACCCCTTTGGCCCCGAACGCATCATTACCCGCTCGGAGGGTAATGTCCTCTTCGAGCTAGATGACCGCTCAGCCCTCGATCTCTACAAACAATACTTGGGCGAACACGCTCAAGCGCTCCCCTCCAGCGCGCTGCTCTTCCCGCTGAGCATTCGCACACAAGACAACCCCGATCAACTGGTGCGCACCATTTTGGCCGTTGACGATGAACAAGGCAGTATGACCTTTGCCGGTGATGTTCCCAAAGGCGCATACGCCCGTTTCATGAAGGCCAATTTCGACCGTCTGGTAGATGGCGCTTTTGGCGCGGCTAAAACCAGCATCGAAGTCTCCGGCGACCCTTCGCCAGAATTAGCGATCCTGATCAGTTGTGTTGGCCGGAAACTTGTCCTGAAGCAAATGGTGGAAGATGAAGTGGAAAGCGTGCGTGAAGTTTTGGGTGAGCAAACCATCCTGACAGGATTCTACTCCTATGGGGAAATCTGCCCCACAGCCCCCAACGTCAATTGCGATCTTCACAACCAGACCATGACAATCACGACCATCTCGGAGCGATAAACTGTGCACCGCTTACTTCAACGTCAGCTAAAACGCTATATCGGTTCAACCGATTTGCCGCAAGAATGGCAGGCGTTCCTCAGCGCGATTGATGCAGCTTATCAACAAACCGATGATGACCGCGCTTTGCTGGAACGTTCTCTGGAACTGACCTCCCAAGAACTCCTGGATCGCAACGAACAGCTCCGGCAACGGCGTGAAGAACTCGAAAAGATGGTACAAGAACGTACTGCCGAACTCGAATACCGTACAATCCAGCTCCAAACCGCGGCTGAAGTGGCGCGTGATGCAACCACTGTGCGCAATCTTGACGAACTGCTTAATCGCACCGTCGTTTTAGTGCGTGAGCGCTTTGGCTTTTACCATACCGCGATCTATCTTGCCGACGATCGTAATCGTTTTGCGTTGTTGATGGCGGCTACCGGAAAAGCTGGTCAGCAAATGCTGGCGGGGGAATTCAAACATAAGCTGGATGAGTCGAACCTGGTTGGACGCGTGATCCAAACGGGTGAAGCCTATCTTAACCTGGAGATGGATGATACCACCGAAGGACCATCTACCCCCCTGCTGCCTGAGACACAATCTGAGCTAATTTTGCCATTGCGTGTTGCTGATAAGGTAATCGGCGTATTGGATGCACATAGCCGCGAAGCAAATGCGTTCAACCCAGAAATTCGCTCGGTGCTGCAAATTTTAGCCGATCAGCTTGCCACCGCAATTTCAAATACCCGCCAACTGACAGAAACAGAGCAAACACTGCGACAGTTAGAAATTGCCACCGGTCAATATACCAAAGAAGCCTGGCACGATGTTTCCCAACGCAACAAAGGCGCACAAGGCTACCGTTATCGCGGCGTGGGCGTTGAACCCTTGGGCGATACTGATTATGAGAATTCATCAGAACCTGCTCTAGAACCACACGGCACGCAATTGTCTGTGCCTATTCGCCTGCGAGAGCAAATCATCGGCAACCTTAGCCTGCATGTCGAACGCGATGAGATGCTCCCCGAAACCACCACCCTGGCCGAATCAGTAGCTGAACGCATGGCGTTGGCGCTGGAAAGCGCCCGCCTGCTCGAAGACAGCCAACGCCGCGCTGAGCAAGAACGCCTGATCGCCAGAATTACTACACGAATGCGCGAAAGCCTCGAAGTTGACCGCGTCCTCGGAACAGCTATACAGGAAATCAGCCAGGCATTTGGTGACGCGGCTATTGAAATTCAACTTGACCCAGATACCATACACGATTCTTGACCGGGATAAAAGTATTCAAGGATAACCGGAGCATGACAGACCAACAAGTTCACCCACCATCACAACATACATCACAAAAAGAGCTGAGAACCTGGCAGACTCAATTGGTGCGCGGCGCATTACGTGCCCTGGTAGTGATTGGCGTTTTCGCAGCCATTGCTACGGCTGTAAACGCGTATACAAATCAAGTTTTTTGGCCGATCTATTTTTCCTTCGGCCTGTTGTTATTTATGGCGGTGATCGGGTTTGGCCCCAACATACCCTATACCGTCCAAAGTAGCGCGCTGTTGATTGTTTTATACTTCATAGGATTGGTGAATTTGATCTCGGTTGGTCCTTCCAGTGAAAGCGGAGGGTATTTCATCACCCTGGTTTTCGCAGCCGGATTGCTATACAGTAGAAGAAGTAGCATCACTTTTCTCATCATCAGTTCTTTAACTTTTATCGCCTTTGGCGCTCTGGTTGTATCAGGGCGCGCTTCACCACTCATCCCTACCGATATAACTAACCTGACAGGCTGGGTACGCCATATCGTAAACCTGATTATGTTGGGAAGTGTCATCGTGGCTTCACTGGGGTATCTCATGCCTCGGGTAGCCACCACAATTGAGCAAAGCCGCGCCGCCGCGCGAGAGCTTGAGGCTCAACGCGATATTCTTGAAGAGCAGGTCGTGAGTCGCACGGCTGACCTTGAACATAAAAACTCTCAATTAGTGGCTGCCACCCAGGTGATCCGTTTGGCTTCCCAAATACAAAGCGCTGATGATCTAATTAGTGGAATCGTCCATATCATTTCTGAAGAATTCAAGTTCTACCACTGCGGAATATTCATTCTAGATGAGCAAAGGAAATTTGCTATTTTGGAAGCGGCATCGTCCGCTGAAGGTATGCAAGCGCTTGACAATAACTTCCAGCTTGAGCTTGGGCAAGCCAATATCACTCAACCCATTGTAGAAAGAGGCCACGCCCAAATTTATGTGGGGGCCAATTCAAGTTCTGCCGCGCTGAACCACCTTGAATTACCCGAAATCCTGTCAGCAATTGCATTACCCCTGCGAGCGGGAAAAGAGATTTTGGGAATATTGGACATACAATGCCGCGAGCCTAATGCACTTATGCCCGAAGATATCCCCGTTTTGCAAACTCTCGCCGATCAAATTGCTCTGGCAATGGCGAATACTCGCCTCGTACAACAACTTGAAAAGAGTCTTCAGGCCGAACGCTCCGCACGCGGAGAACTCACCAGCAGCGCGTGGCGTGATTTCATCCAATCTCACCAAGAGCAAACCCGAAAATCTTTGGATCCACAAGGTATTTTAACTACACACAGCGAAAAGGATATTCTGTCCATTCCAATACGCGTGCGCGGCAGAAGCATTGGACAAATACGCGCGGCAAAGCCATCGGGGCAAAGTGCTTGGTCTCCATCCGAACGCGCAATCCTGCAAACCTTGATCGATCAATTGGGCGTTGCCCTCGATAGCGCCCGCCTGTACGAAGAAACACAACAAAAAGCCCAGCAAGAAGAACTAATCGGTGAAGCGACAACCCGCATGCGGGAAACACTGGACCTAGAAACCGTACTCAAAACGGCTGCACAAGAATTACGCCAGGCGCTCGAACTGGCCGAGGTAGAAGTCCATCTGGGCAGCCACCCTGCTGCCGAATAGCTTGCAAACCAATAACACCGGAGGAAAATATGCCCCGCTTCTATCATGTGATTATTTTTATCTTCTTCGTAATTCTTACGACAGCCTGCACGCCACAGCCGGAAGAAATTGCGGTACCCACGGCTGCAGCATCGGACGATTTTACGTTTGGGTTAATTCTGGTTGGTCCCAGCAACGACCACGGATGGAGTGAAGCGCATTATAACGGTGGTCTCTATATTGAACAAAATATGCCAAACAGTAAAATGTTGCTCTCCGAAAATCTAAACCCGAACGCGCGCCCGGAGGCCACCTTGCAAGGTGAAGTAAAAAAAATGATCGATAATGGGGCACAACTTATCTTTATCACCTCAGACGATTTTTCGGCTGAAACCCTGATTGTTGCCCGAAAATACTCTCAAATATATTTTGTGCACATCTCTGGAGACCACGCCTTACAAGGCGCAAGCCCTGTTAATTTATCGAATTATATGGGCAAAATGATCTACGGCAAAATGATCGCCGGATGTGCTGCCGCACTGGCTACCGAGAATAATGCCATTGGTTATGTAGGCCCGTTGATTAATAGCGAAACCCTGCGTCTCGCCAACGCTTCATATTTAGGGGCAAAGTATTGTTTTGATAATTACAGGGATACTGAAGCTGAATCATTACGTTTCCGCGTTGAATGGATAGGTTTCTGGTTTCATGTGCCCGGTGTAACTGCCGACCCCACCGAAATTACCAACTCGCTGCTTGATGATGGCTTCGATGTTATTCTTTCTGGCATTGATACCATTGAACCTTCTACAACAACAGCCGAACGCGCCGCACAGGGTGAGAATGTTTACACAGTGCCCTACGATTACGAAAATGCCTGTCAGAGTGTAAACGAAATTTGCCTGGGTGTACCCTACTACAACTGGGGTCCCGGATACCTGCAATTTGCTGAGGCAGTTTCCTATCATGCCTGGAAACATACCTGGGTTTGGGCCGAACCCGATTGGGCAGATCTCAACAATCCAGATACCAGCCCGGTTGGATTTGCGACGGGGGCAGCACTCACCCCTGAGCAACAGGAACAACTCGATCAATTTATCGCCGGTCTGGGCAATGGCAGCATCAATTTATTCCGGGGGCCACTCAATCTGCAAGATGGGAGTATATATCTCCGGGCAGGGGAAACTGCAAGCGATGAACAAATCTGGAATATGCCGCAACTTCTCAAAGGCATGGAGGGACTCAGCGAATAGGGTAAACCTATGGAACATACCCCGCAACTTCATCCACGAAGGCGCTCTATCCGTCGTCAACTCTTGTTTGGTGGTCTGAGCATTAGTTTGTTGCTGATCGCAGCCAGCGCGATGATTTTTTTACAGGTCAATCGGCTCTCAACCGCCGCGGCTGATTTCCAAAGCGCCAATGCTCAAGCCAAAGCAGCCCTGAGGGCCGAACAAGCCAGCACAAAGCTAATTGCAGTTGTAAGCCAGCTATTGCCTTTAGAAGATGCCGATCTCTTCAATGCGAGTATCAGTGAAACACTGGATGATCTTAATGTCAGCCGGACAACGCTGCAACAATTTACCCAGCTCCCCATGAATTCATCTGAGACGGAAGTTGAAGATGCCCTTGCCACTATCAATAACCTCATCGGCATTGCCGAAACCATGCTGAATCAGGCCAATCATGCGCAGTGGCCAAGCGCGCAATTGCGCATGGGCATTTTGATCCGAGATCAACAAAAATTCTCAAATCAAATCACGGCCCTGGTTGAGCAAACCCAGATCACCGAGCAAAAAGCCTCCGATCTACTTGCGTCGGCGCGGCAAGCTGTGATTGTATATCCAACATTGGCGCTCATCATCTCGATTGTGCTCACCTTGCTTCTGGCGTTACAAACAAACCGCAATATTGCCCAACCGATTGAAAAACTCACCAACGCGGCCAGCAAAATTGCCATGGGGGCACTCGATCAGCGTGTTGAAATTACGCGCGAAGATGAATTTGGACAATTGGGCAATGCTTTCAATGTCATGGCCCAACAAATTCAAACCTCCCAGGCAGAGCTAGAGCAGCGCGTCGCTGCGCGCACGCTCGATCTGGAATTGCGGGCACGTCAGTTGCAGGCGGCTGCCGAAGTTGGGCAAGCTGCCACAACCATCCGCGATATTAACGACCTGTTCTCTCAAGTGACCCACCTTATCAGTGAGCGCTTCGATTTCTATCACGCGGGTATCTTCCTGCTGGATTCAACCGGAGAATACGCGGTGTTACAGGCAGCCAATAGCGAAGGTGGGCAGCGCATGTTGGCGCGCAACCACCAGCTAAAGGTCTCCGAAACCAGCATTGTTGGCTATGCAACGGCCCAACGCCAACCACGCATTGCGCTGGATGTTGGGCGCGATGCCGTATATTTTGACAATCCCGATATGCCTGAAACCCGTTCCGAAATGGCCTTACCACTCATGGTGGGTGGTAAATTGCTGGGGGCATTGGATGTGCAAAGCAAACGCTCCGCGGCTTTCTCCGATGAAGATATTGTTGTACTCCAGGTGTTGGCAAATCAGCTTGCGATTGCGATTGAAAATGCGCGCCTGTTCACTGAAAACCAGGAAACATTGGAAACTGCCCGCCGGGCTTATACCACACTCAGCCAGGAATCGTGGCAAGAATTCCTCAGAACACAACCACAACTGGGTTTTCTGGCTACCTCCCAACAGAGTGTCAATGTCTCCAAGAAACCGTGGACAGGTGAGATGATTGAAGCCGCCCAGAGCGGTCGCAATGTTCGCCTGGATGAGCGCACACTGGCGATCCCTATTGTGTTGCGCGGCCACACGTTGGGCGTAGTGCGTCTCAAAAAAGATGCCGCCGCTCCCCCCTGGAATACGGATGAAATCAACCTTATGGATGCATTGATTGACCAACTCGAATTCGCGCTCGAAAATGCGCGTTCACACCGTGATGCGCAACAACGCGCCGCGCGCGAGAGTTTGGTAACCGAAATCACTACAAAAATCCGCTCTACTAACAATCCTCAAGAAATGCTCGAAATCGCCATCAGTGAATTACGTGAAGCGCTTCAGGCCAAACGAGCACAAATTATGCTACAGGAAAACTAGCCGCGCGGATGACAAATATCATTGCTATAGCCAGCGAAAAAGGTGGTGTATCGAAAACGACAACAGCGGTTTCGATCGGCGGCGCGTTGGTGAAATCCGGGCGGGAAGTGCTGCTAATAGACCTGGACCCCCAGGCCAGCCTCACCCTGGCATTAGGCACACCACCGCATACCATCCGCCATTCGACAGCGGATATGCTATTTACTGCTACAACACCGATAGGCCTCAGCCGCGAAACCAGCATCGCAGGGCTTGATCTGATCCCATCCAATGCCGAGTTAATCATGGCCGAACGTTTTTTGCCGATCCGGAAGGATTATAAAAACATCCTGAAGAATCTGCTCGCAAATATTCAACTCTATGACACCATCATCCTCGATTGCCCACCCGCTCTGGGCGCAATCACTCACAATGCACTGGTAGCGGCAAATCTATTGGTAATCCCCACACTGCCTGAATACCTGTCGGTATATACCTTACGAAATATGTTGAGCATCGTACGTTCGATCCGCATGAAAGATAACCCCAAATTGAATTATCGCATTCTTATCAGTATGTTCGATCAACGCATTGGTTCACATATCAGCATTAGCAAACAATTGCGCACAACCTTCAAACAAGCAGTATGCAATACAATTATCCAGGTTGATACCCGCCTGCGAGATAGCACTGTTGCCGGTATCCCCATCACACACTTTGCCGCCAACACTCGCAGCGCAAAAGAATATCGCGCCCTGGCTCAGGAGTTAACCCAAAATGTCTGATCCGAATAACCTCAGCAAGCGGCTCAATGACTTGTTTTCAGATCTGATACCCGAAGATATTCCCCTGCCCATTGAGGCCGAAACCATTCTCGGCTGGATTTGGGAATGTGATGCGTATGGACGCTATCTGACCTGCAGCCCGGAAGTGGAACAAGCCCTGGGGGTTGATCCTGCTGACTTTATTGGCGAATCATTGACAACTTTCCAGTTGACCGGAGAAACCCCGAGCGGATTCCAGTCTCAATTAGAACAGCACCCCACCCAGGGTGAATTTAGCGTCATCTATCACAATCCACACGGGAAAAAAATCCCCGCCCGCATTCATTACTTCAGCACCTCCAATGAAAAAGGGCAATTCAACGGCTGGCGCGGCTTTACTCAAATTTTGCAAGATGATTCAACCGCGGCAGCGAACACCGCGCCTCAATTTTCGCTAACGGATGGGATTGCCATCGAAGATAACCAACGCACTAACGTATCTTCTCCCTACTCAATCGCCGGGCAACAAAGCTGGGATACACGCCAAACCGTGGTTCATAGCACCACCCAAGATTCGCCTGCCACACTCGCGGTTCCCTTTCAGCTAAAAAATAGCCTGGGATTGCTGGAGATTATTGACGATACACCCGCCCGCGACTGGAGCGAAGATGAGCGGCTGCTGGCACAGGAGGTTGCCTACCAGCTCTCCCTGGCGCTGGAAAATGCGCAGCTTTTCGAAGCCGAACAACGCCGCGCCCGTGAGATGTCCACTCTGCATGAGATTTCGATTGAACTGGCACAGCAACAGCTTGATCTGAATGCCGTACTCGATATTATCACGCGCCGGGCAATGGAACTGCTCGATGCCGATGGCGGTGGGCTATGGGTATGGGATGAGGCTACAAAAGAGCTCGTATTGGCGCTGACCTATCAGGTTGACGATGTGCAAATGGGAGGGCGGCGATTGAAATCTGGCGAAGGGCTCAGCGGACGGGCATATGCTGAAAAACAACTCCAGGTTGTGGATAATTACCTGGCATGGTCGGGGCAAGCCACTTCATTTGCGGATGCTCCTTTCCACGCTGCGCTGGCCGCCCCAATGATCTGGCAAAATCAGGTTTCGGGCGTGCTCACACTTACCCGCAGCCAGGCCAACCGGCCCTTTGAAGAGAGCGCTCACAACCTGGCGCAACTTTTGGCCGGTCAGGCCGCCGCCATGCTGCGTAATGCCAGCCTGTTTGATGAAATTCAGTTACGTGTAAGAGATCTGACTACAATTTCATCAGTCAGCCAATCGATCGCCAGCGCCCCCCTGGTGCTTGAAGAACTCGCCGGGATTATTGTGCGGCAATTTATTTCATCCATGAGGGTTTCGGAGGCTTCGATTTCGCTGCTCACAGATCCCGAAACACTCACCGTCGTGTCTGATTACTATGTCGGCGATTCGGACGAAATTACACCCTTTGCCGCCGGCACACCTACATATTTAAGTGACTTCCCCGCCACGGCTGAAGTCCTCCGCTCACAAAAACCTTTAATTATTCACGCCAGCGACGAAAATGCAGACCCGCACGAATTGGCTTATATGCGCGCCCATGATTGCCTCTCACTGATCATTCTGCCAATCGTGTTAAAAGGGGAAAGCATTGGCGTGATTGAACTGGAAACTTATGAAAAAGAGCGTGACTTAACACCCCAGGAACTGGAGCTCGCGCTGACACTGGCTACGCAGGCAGCGGTGGCCTTCGACAACTCGCGCCTGTACGAAGAAGCACAACAGCGCGCCCGCGAACTAAGCCGCCTGCACAAAGCCAGCCAGGATATCAGCGCCGAGTTGGACCTCGAACGTCTCAGCGAACAATTGGTGGCAATGGTGAATGATCTGGTGCCGGTAGATTACAGCGGATTGCTGATTTTACACCCTGATCCTTCGCAGCCCCCATTCTTTAAGGTTACGGGTGTCGATCTTGAACGTTTCCATCTCAGCGGGATGCCAGAGGGCAAGGGGGTTCTCTCGGCGATTCTCGAAGGCGAAACCGTGCTGCTGGATGATGTTAGCCAGCACCCGCGTTCGATTGGTTTACCGCCCGCCCATTTCCCCCTCAAACGGTTGATGGGCACACCATTAATGTTCAAAGGCGAATTGCGCGGCATTCTCCTGGCCGGACGCTCCCCGGAAAGCAATCGTTTTACCGAGGCCGATCTATCCCTCTTCCAGGCGTTTGCCACCACCGCAGCCATCACCGTTGAAAATGGACGCCTTTTCATGGAATCGATCAGCCGTGCGGAAGAATTAGCGCTCATCAACCGCGTAGTGGCGCAGGTTGCTTCCTCGCTTGACCTTCAGGAGAGCTTACAGATCATTACCACCGAGATGGGCGAAGCGCTCCACGTCCAAACAGGTTTTGCCCTGCTCAATGCAGCCAGAGACACTTTAAAAGTCGTCAGCGACTATAACCCGGACCCCGCCTTCCCGCCCTCCATCGGTATGGATATTCCCGTCCAGGGAAACCCATCTTCTGAGAAAGCCCTCACCACCAAAAAGCCGGTGATTATTGAAGATGCCCAAAATGACCCCCTGACAGCACCCATCCACGAAACAATGAAAACACTGGGGATTTATGCACTGGCAATATACCCGCTCGTGATACAAGATGAGGCTATCGGCACGCTGGGCCTGGGCATACAGGATGAGGGGCGAATGTTTACGGCAAATGAAACCCAGATGGTGGAAACGATTATCGCGCAGACAGTAACCGCCATAGAAAATGCGCGTCTCTTCGATGTTTCGCAAAAGGCGCTCGCCGAACAAGAACGCTTGGGCCGTGCCGTAGAATCTACAGCCGATATGGTTGTGATTACCGATTTAAAGGGCGATATTGTATTTGTCAATTCAGCCTTCACAACCGTTACCGGCTACACCGCTGAAGAGGCTTTTGGAAATAATCCCCGCGTGTTGAAAAGCGGCAAGCAAGAGGCCAATTTCTATAAAGACCTGTGGGAAACGATTACACAAGGAAAAGCCTGGCGCGGTGAACTTATCAACAAGCGCAAAAATGGCGAACTCTATTACGCCCAACTCACAATTGCGCCTATTTTCAATTCAGAAAATAAACTCACACAATTTGTAGCTGTACAGCGCGATATTACGACACAAAAACAAGCCGAACAAGAGCGCGAGCAATTAATTGAAGAAATTCAAGAACGAGCCATCCAAATTCAGACCGCCGCCGAAGTATCACAGGCAGCCAGTAGCATTTTGGAAACCGACCCGCTCATCGAACAAACCGTAAATCTGATTCGTGACCGCTTCAACCTGTATTATGCGGGTATCTTCCTCACCGATGACGATGGCAGCCGTTCCGGCGAGGCAGGGCGCTGGGCCATGCTGCGTGCCGGTACTGGTGAAGCAGGCAAAATCCAGTTGGCGCAAGGGCATAAACTGGAAATTGGCGGAACTTCGATGATTGGACAAAGTGTTGCTTCCGGCGACGCCCGTATTTCGTTACTGGCCCCCGACGAAGTGGAACGTTTTATAAACCCGGTGCTTCCCAATACCCTTTCCGAAATGGCGCTGCCGCTGCGCAGTCGTGGCATCATCCTGGGCGCAATGACCATTCAGAGCGAAGAAGCCAACGCCTTCTCTGAGGACGATATTGCTGCCCTCCAGACAATGGCCGATCAGGTTGCCAACTCACTGCAAAATGCCCGGCTATTCCAGGAAACTACAGCACACACTGAAGAGTTGCAACTCATCAATAATATTGTCTCTCAGGTGGCCTCATCACTGGATATGCAGGAAAATCTTAATATCATCGGGCAAGCCCTGCTCACAAGCCTGCCAGTGGATTATCTCACCATTGGTTTGATTACCCCTGATAAAACAGCCATTGATGCCATTGTCAGTTTAACAAATTTAGAAAAAATCCCGGCGATTTCAGGCAGCATCATCCCCTTGGAAAATACGCCAATGCTCAAAACAATCACAACAAAGTCCCCGGTATATATTCAGGATATTCAAAACAAGCCCCTACCCCCAGCCATGAAACGGTTGATTGAGATCGTCGGCACACAAACACTCGCGCTCTTACCGTTGGTGGTTGCCGACGAAAGCATCGGAACCGTAGGCCTGCACATTACCGAAAAAGGACGTAGCCTAAACGCCAATGAGATCCGGCTGATTGAAACCATTTTGGCACAAGCCTCAACATCCATTCAAAACACACGTCTTTTCGAGCAAATTGAAGCTCGCCAAAAACAGTTGTTCACCGCGGCAGAAGTCTCCCAGGCAGCCAGCAGCATTCTCGAAACGCACCCGCTTCTGATCCAAACTGTAAACCTGATTCGCGATCGCTTTGATCTCTACTATGTGGGTATTTTCCTGAATGATGAAGCCAAACGTTGGAGCGTGCTAAGCGCTGGTACAGGCGAAGCCGGACGTATTCAACTTGAACGGGATCACAAACTCGAAATTGGCGGCGCATCGATGATTGGTCAATGTATCGTCAGCGGCGAGGCCCGTATCTCCCTGTTGGCTCCCGATGAAGTTGAGCGTTTCGTCAACCCCATATTACCCAACACGCTCTCCGAAATGGCCTTGCCTTTGCGCAGCCGCGGTGAAGTGATTGGCGCCATGACCATTCAGAGCGAGATCGCCAACGCCTTCTCCGATGAAGATATTACCGCACTGCAAACCATGTCGGATCAGGTTGCCAATGCGCTGCAAAATGCAAGTCTTTTCGACCAGACACAGGCACGCGCCAGTGAACTTACTACACTCAATGAAATGAGTCTCCAATTGGGCGGCCAACTCGATGTTCAAGACATTATCCATACCATCCATGAGTACACTGCCCGGCTAATGGATGCAACCTACTTCTTTGTATGCCTCTATGATGAAGCTGAGGAACTGCTCTCTTTCCCACTAGTTATCGACAACCACGAAATTGGCGAAATTCCGCCGATGAAAAAGACCAAAGGGCTGACCCAATATGTGATCGATTCGCGTGTGCCGCTCCTCATCACCGATAATGTTGATGAAGTCATTCGTGAACTCGATCTGGAAGAAATCATCATTGGAGAACCAGCTCAATCCTGGCTGGGCGTTCCATTGCTGATCGGCGATCAAGTCCTCGGTGTGATCGTTACTCAAAACGTGCAGCGCCCGCGCATGTTCACCCAGCACCATCAGGATTTATTGGTAGCAATTGCACGCCAATCTGCCATTGCGCTGCAAAATGCGCAATTATTCGAGCGCACGAACGCTGCACTCAACGAAACGCAGGCGCTTTACAACATTACCAACGTCGCCAGCCACTCGTTGCAACTGCAAAACATGCTCGCCGATGTGTTGGAACAAGTGCTGGCAAGCACCGGCTTCGACAGCGGCCTGATCAGTATTTATAATAAAGAAACCGCAACCCTCGACCTGATTTCACACCAGGCGCTCCCCAAAGAATTACTGCACATCCTGAAAACCAATGGGCTTAAAGGCACACTTTGTGAACTCGTCTATGTGCAGCAAGAGTTCGTCAGTCTTAATGACCTGACGATAGAATCTCCGATCAATGTTCAGGGATTGCTTGATCTGGGCATCCACTCCTACCTGGGCGTGCCGCTGGAAGTGCGCGCTGAGATACTGGGAACTCTATGCGCCTTCAGCCGGGAGAAAAATACGCCTGTGGCTGCTATTGGCCTGATGCAAGCTGTGGGTCAGCAAATTGGGGTTGCCATCGAAAATGCCAACCTGTACGAAGAAACCCAAAGCGCACTCGGGCGCACTGAAGCTCTCTATGATATCAGCCGTTCTGTACTTTCAGTAGAAGAACTGCGCGATCTCTTAGCTACCGTCGTTCATTCAGTGTCCCAGCAACTCCCCGCCAACCGCGTCACGCTAATCACCTTCGATACGAAAAACGAGAAAGTGACCAATTTCCTGGAAGGCGGCCCCGGCGCACAACATGTTGTTCATGTGCCTTATAAAGAACTGCTCGGCGGACTCAGCGGGTGGGTGCTCGAAACAAGGGAAGCGGCACTATCTCCAAAGGATGTCCCAGACCCCCGGGAGAACGAAATTGCCCAGCAACGGCGCATCGAAACCAATTGTGGCGCAATTATCGTCGTTCCTTTATTGCATCGCGATCAAATCATGGGTACGATGACAGCCATCAATCTCCCTGAAGAACCTAATTTCACACAATCAGATGTGGACTTAATGATGGCGATGGCATCACAGGTGGCTATCGCCCTCCGAAATGTTGAGCTTTACGCACAGACCCAACAACAGCTCAAAAATATTTCCGCGCTACAGGAAACTACATCACAACTCAACGCTGCGCTCACCCTAGATGGTGTGATCAATACCCTGCTTTCGCACATGACTGCCACCGCCAAAGCCAGCAGCGCCAGCTTGTTCATGCTCTCAGGCAATACCATCACCCGTTCTGGCATCTATCCACGCCGTAGCGACGATGCCAGCCTGATCGGAGAAACGCTGCTGCTTTCCGACTACCCGCTTACTCAACAGGTTATTGAGAGTAAAGAACCACTTACAGTGAGCACTGCTGATCCGCAACTGCAAGAACATGCTCGCGACGCCTTCAAAGCATCAAATATCGCCGTCAACGCTATGATCCCCATTAGCAACCCTGAAGGCGTAATCGGTGTGATCTCTATCAATCGGAATTCCCCTGCTGAAAACTTCGCCCAAGAAGAAATCATCCTCTTGCATACACTGGCTACACAGGCTGCAGCCGCCATTCAAAATGCACGCCTGTATGAGGAACAGCGTGAAACGGCGGAACAACTACGCGAGTTAGATAAACTTAAGTCGCAATTTCTGGCCAATATGTCCCATGAATTACGCACACCCTTGAACTCTATTATCGGTTTTTCGCGCGTTATTATGAAAGGCATTGACGGCCCGGTCACCAATCAGCAACAGCAAGATCTTTCCGCAATCTACAGCGCAGGACAACACTTACTGAATATGATCAACGATATTCTCGACATTTCCAAGATTGAAGCTGGAAAGATGGAACTCGCTTTTGAAGAAATCGATCTCACTGAAATTTTCGAAAGCGTACTGTCGACCGCCCGCGGCCTGGTAAAAGACAAACCTGTCAAATTGATTTCATCCATCGTCGAAACACTGCCTCAGGTTCACGCTGACCCAACCCGCGTCCGTCAGATTTTGCTAAATTTGCTCTCTAATGCAGCCAAGTTTACAGATGAAGGCTCCATCACGCTCTCGGCAAAACAACAGCTCGATTCATTCGGCCAACCCGAAATTTATATCAGTGTTACCGATACAGGTGTTGGCATTCCACTCGAATCACAAGCCGATCTATTCGAACCATTCACACAAGTTGATGGTTCAGCTACACGCAAAACTGGCGGCACTGGCCTGGGTCTCTCAATTACACGCCTTTTGGTCGATTTGCACGGTGGGATGATCAATGTCGAAAGCGCTCCTGGAAAAGGGAGTACCTTCTCATTCTCCCTCCCACTCACAGCAAAGGACAAACTTACCATCCTTTCCGTTGACAGCGACATTCAGGTTTCTTTGCTCTATCAACGCTATCTTCAAGGTACCGATTATCAAGTTATCACCCTTGTGGAACCCGACGATGTGAAGGAAATGGCGCGCCAATATCAACCCTTCGCCATTACACTAGAACTGGTATTCCCCGATCAGGATGGCTGGGAAATCTTCGAAACCCTGAAAGCAGATCCGGACACACAAGATATTCCGGTTATTATTTGCAGTCTACGTGAAGAGCAAGAAAAAGCGCAAGTTATGGGAGCCGCGGGATATTTGCTCAAACCTATACTAAGCAATGATCTTCGCAATGCGCTCAATCGTATCCGTGATATTTCTGCGCCGGAAGCAGATTAAGAAGGTGCATGGTGGGGGTCTGACCATAATTTCTGGCTCCCACAAAGTGCAATTTGAAAATTTAATGGCCTTACTATTTCCCTATTGCTGATTTTTCAATACTACAGTATCTTCCAAATTATCATTTCAGAAAGGTTATTCGTAAAACTGTTTTTATGAAACATTCTCTGCAATCCCATGTTTTTGCCGAGTGTCTGAACTGTGGGCATCAGGCTTCGTATACCCCACAAGCAATAAACTGCCCACAATGTGGCGGTGGCTGGCGCGAGGCGCGCTACGATTACAAAGCAATTGCAAAAGACTTCCTCGGCAATCTGGCGGGACGTCCCTTCGATATTTGGCGCTTTTACGAACTTTTGCCGATCAACGAACACCACCCTGCCATCAGCATGGGCGAAGGCGGAACCCCGCTCCTCAAAGCCACTAATCTGGGAATGATGTTGGGGCTAAAAAATCTATATATTAAAGACGAACGACAAAACCCCACGGGGTCCTTCAAAGACCGTCAGGCTTCCATCACCGTAGCCGCCCTCAAGGAAGCAGGCATCACTGAGACTGTATTGGCATCCACCGGGAATGTGGCGATCTCCTATTCAGCGTACACCGCTCGCGCAGGAATCAAATTGTGGGCCTTTCTCACCAGCTTGGTGCCCGCCGAAAAAATGCGCGAGGTAGCTATATATGGCACACAGGTAATCAAAGTTACGGCTTCATACGATAAAACGAAAGCGCTCGCAGCAGAATTTGCCCAACAGCGCCTCCAAACATCGTATCTCGATCGCGGCGTGCGTTCAATTCCAGCCCTGGAAGCTATGAAAACCATTGCTTTCGAAATCAGTGAACAACTCACCAATGCAATGGGCTCTCCCTCCGCAAAGGGCACAGAAAATGCCCCTCCCTGGCAATCCCCTAACTGGTATATTCAGGCCGTGAGCGGAGGCTTAGGCCCGGTGGGTGTGCTCAAGGGCTTTGACGAACTTAAAACAATGGGAATCATTGATCGTATTCCAGCGTTTGCCAGCATCCAGGCCGAGGGCTGCGCGCCAATGGTTCACGGGTGGAAAAACAACCTTGAAAAGGCTGAGCCGGTACTTTCACCGCGCACACATATTGCCACCCTGGCAACCGGAGACCCCGGAGGCACCTATACCTTGCTGCGCAAACGCATACTGCAAGCCAATGGCGGCACCTTCGAAAGCGTCAGCGATGAAGAAGCCTTCCGCGCCATCCATGTGCTTGCCAAGATGGAAGGCCTCTCTATGGAGCCTGCTTCTGCAGTGGCCTTTGCCGGATTGATAAAAATGGTGCGTGCCGGGCAGATCAAGCCTGATGATATCGTCGTCATCAACCTGACCGGACATACCATGCCGGTAGAAAAGATGATCCTGGGCGATGGTTGGGTTCACGATATAGAGATCCCCGAAAAGCCGCCGGAAGAAAAACCCGAGGAGGGTTTGCTCAGCGCATTAAGCAGAATCACCCCCAAGCAGTATTCCAGCATCGCCATTGTAGATGACCATCCCCATGCTCGTCGGCTCATCCGCCGGATTCTGCAATCCCAGGGAGAATACACCATCTATGAGGCCACCAACGGCCGCGAAGCCATCGAGTTGGCCCGCAAAGAACATCCCGATGTGATGATACTCGATCTGATGATGCCGGAAGTCGATGGGTTTAGTGTGCTCGACGCTCTCAAGGCCGATGAAGATACAGCCTCGATTGCCGTGATCGTTGTAACTGCAAAAGCACTCACCCCCGACGAAAAAATTCGCCTGCGCGGGCGCATCCATACGCTGATGCAAAAAGGCGAATTCTTAGATGATGAGTTAGTTGGCGAAATCAATACCTTGTTAGGGAACGGAAACGATTAATTTCATATGTCAAAACTTCGCACAAAGGGCATCACGGCAGCACTGTCATCAGCAATTTTTTTCGGGATGGCTCCCGTTTTTGGCAAAAAAGCCATTCTTCTCGGAGCTTCTCCGCTGACAGTTGTCGCCACACGCACAATTCTGGCGGCGCTGATGTTGCTAATTCTGATGGCGATCTTTCGACCACGCTATCTATACATTTACCCGGCAGGTCTGCTGGGGTGTTTGCTAGCGGGTTGGATCAATGGTATCGGGTCGCTCTTTTTCTACAGTTCGCTAGGGAGAATTGATGCAGGTGTGGGCCTATTGCTCTATTCGTGTTACCCGCTTTTCGTTGCCTTATGGATGTTTCTCGACCGACAGCCCCCAAGCCGATTAACGCTGTTTCGATTAGGATTAACAATTCCTGCGGTTTATCTACTAATTCAGACCGGGACACAAACTATAGATCTGGTGGGGGTGCTGCAAATGCTGGTGGGGGCTGCACTTTATGCTTTGCACCTGCCCATTAATCAGCGCGTACTCTACGATATGCCTGCCCCCACGGTGGCTGTTTATACCCTCTTGGCGATGAGCGCAGTCCTATTACCCACATTCTTTTTTTCGCCCGTGAGCACATTACCCCATGAAACAAGTGTTTGGATGCCAATGATCGGTCTGACTGTTGTGACCTTTCTCTCGCGCCTGACTTTATTTTTGGGTGTCAAACATCTTGGGGGAATGCAAACCGCCATTCTTGGGTTGAGCGAAGTTTTGGTTACGCTACTAATGGCTTATGTCTGGTTGGGAGAACAACTCAGTAGCCTCCAATGGCTTGGCGCAGCGCTGCTAGGCATTAGCCTGATCTTGATTAGCATGGAAAAAACACTCCCACAAAAAGATACGCCAGGCGGGTGGTTAAGTTGGCTCAGCCACCCAACTATCTCAAGTGAACTCCCCTGGCATCCACACGACTAATGTGCAACAGAAGTTATAATCAAAGTGCGTGGAGAATTTTCCACGCACTTTGATTATTCATCGCTACACCAACTCTGGGGAAAACGTATCAAACCGGTCGATCCGCATCAAAAATATAGCCGGTGCCCCGAACACTGGCAATCCATCTCTCACCATCTGGAAAGGTTGCTAATTTCCGGCGCAAACGGCTAATCAGTGGGCGCAGAACCTCAGGAGCCTCCCATTCAGCAACTTCATATCCCTGTACCAAAAACACCAATTCTCCATGAGTTAATACTCGACCCCAGCTCGTCACAAATACTTCTAAAAGTTTCCCTTCGGTGGGAGTAAGACGCTCTTTGTTATTGCCGCGCCAAATCTCACGGCGGGCAAGGTCCAGCATCACCCCATCTGGCATAGACATCACTTTCCGCTTGTATTTCACCGTTTCGGTCATGCCCTCAGCTTTTTTCAATTGCTCAATCGAATCTTCGATCTGAGCGATCAAAATACGTTTGTGCTTCTCTTCGTCCCGGCGAGCCAAGCCATTTGCTACCCGGCTGAGAATTTCTTGCGCTCCCTGGGGTTTGCTAATATAGTCATAAGCTGAATGACGCAATGCACTGACGGCTGTATCCAACGAGGCGTTTCCGGTCAGCATTATGACTTTTGTTTCCGGAGAAATAAGTTCAACATCGCGTAAAACTTCAATCCCGCTCATCCCTGGCATCATAATATCAAGCAGCATCAAATCAATATCATCTTGTTCAAGAATATTGAGCGCATCCGCTCCATTGCTGGCCTCAACAACAAAATACCCCTCTGTCAATAAAATCTCTGCTATCGAAGTTAGGGTAATTTCATCATCATCTACAACAAGAATTTTTGCATTCACAGAAATCTCCTCGTCACGGCTTTCGCTACAGCAAGCGATAAACCCAAAAATTGGGGTGTGAGTCACTCCGTAACCGCGCACCACCGTTTTAATAATATTTTCGCGCTATGTGGTAAAAATTTTCATAAAGTTGCATTTTAATTATAAAACAGAAATCACATTTAGGGAAACGTTGCTCTTATCTTGTAAAAACGTACTCACAGACGCAATATTCGCAATACTTCTATTAACGCTCAAGAAGTACAACTGTTACACATGACAGGAAAGTTCAAGGTTATCGCTACAACAAATCGAAAATAATCGTACTTTCACGGCCTTATTGGCGTACAGCGAGGCAAAGCAATCGTGATATACTTCTCAAGATCTCGCTTCAAGAGTTTCTTCATCACAATTATTTTTTCCCTAAGTTACGAATAAATTTGTTTCGGAGGTTTCTGTCATGAAAGATTTCATCGCAATAGCCGATTATTCTGCAAAAGAATTGCACGAATTACTCGACCTGGCTGTTTCACTCAAAACAGAGTGGAAAGATGGAGGCAATAAACCTATTTTCAAGAATAAGGTTCTCGCCATGGTATTCCAAAAACCCAGTTTACGCACGCGCGTTTCATTTGATATGGCGATGCGCCATCTAGGAGGCGATGCGCTCTATCTTTCACCTGCTGAGATCGGACTTGGAAAACGCGAATCCATCGCCGATGTTGCCCGCGTACTCTCTGGCTATGTCGACATTATCATGGCGCGTGTTTTTGATCATGCCCATGTTGAAGAACTGGCAAAATGGGCTAGCATTCCAATTATCAACGGTCTGAGCGATTACAATCACCCCTGCCAGGGAATGGCAGACGCCCTCACGATTTATGAAGAATATGGGGCTATGAAAGGTCTCAATATCACCTACGTCGGTGACGGGAATAATGTGGCGGTCTCCCTATTGCATGTCTGCGCCAAACTCGGTGCGAATTTCACCGTTGCCACACCCAAAGGTTATGAAATGCCCGCTGCAGGGTTAGAACGGGGCAAAAAATTCGCCGCAGAAAATAGCAGTTCGATAACTGTACTCAACGATCCACATGAGGCCGTTAAAAATGCGGATGTGATCTACACCGATACCTGGACGAGCATGGGTCAGGAAGAAGAGACTAAAAAGCGCCAGGCTGTATTCCCGCCTTATCAGGTAAATGCCGCACTGGTTGCCGAAGCCAAAGAGAATGTCATTTTGATGCACTGCCTTCCAGCGCACCGCGGTGAAGAAATTACCGACAAAGTCGCTGATGGGACTCATTCACGGCTCTTCCCGCAGGCACATAACCGTCTACACGCGCAAAAAGCCATTTTGGTGAAGTTAGTTCAATAGATTTTGTATACATGAAGACCCTATCCAAAAATACAAAGCTACGCTCGACAGAATGACAGATTTGTAAAATAATGGCTCTTTGGGCCAGCAATACGAGGCAAACGTATGAATATCTGCATCCCCCGTGAACGCCGCGATTCCGAATTTCGTGTGGGCCTGACCCCGGCAGGCGTGCGACTGCTCATCCAGGCCGGGCATACGTGCTATATTGAACATGAAGCTGGTGTAGGTAGCGGCTTCAGCGACTACGACTACCAACAAGCGGGCGGGCAAATTGTCTATAGCGGCGAAGAAATCTTTGGGCGTGCCGATTTATTGCTCAAAGTGGCTCGCCCAACCGATGAAGAATTTAATTGGATGCGCCAGGGACAAATCATCATGGGTTTCTTGCACCTGGCAGCAGGCCGCTCTGAAAAAATTGATCTGCTGCTGGATAAACAGATTACCGCAGTCGGATATGAGATTATTCAGGATGAAGAGGGCGAATTGCCGGTGCTGATTCCGCTGAGTCAGGCCGGAGGGCGGATGGTGCCCCAGGTGGCAGCCACCATTAGCCAGAATAACTTTGGGGGCAAGGGAATCCTGCTTGGCGGGGTGCCCGGCGTCCCCCCCGCGGAGGTGATTATCCTGGGTGGGGGCACCGCTGGCACCGCGGCGGCGCGCAACTTCCTCGGGCTGGGGGCCACGGTCCACATTCTGGATCATTCACTCAATCGTTTGCGCGTACTGGATCGAGAATTTCAGGGCAGGGTGGTCACAATGGTCTCCCATGCCTTTAACATTGAAAAAGTTTGCCGCTTTGCAGACGTACTGGTTGGCAGCGTGCTAATCCCTGGAGAACGCGCGCCGATGCTGGTCAGCCGTGAAATGGTGAAGTCGATGCGTTCCCGATCCATCATCATCGATCTGGCAATTGATCAGGGTGGCTGCATCGAAACCAGCCGCCCTACCACCCATAGCAACCCCATCTATGTTGAAGAAGACATCATCCATTACTGCGTACCCAATATGACTGGCGTTTTAGGGCGCACCGCGACCCACGCTCTCAACAATGCATCCTGGCCGATTGTTCAGATGGTCGCAGAAATTGGTATCGAAAAATCTTTTGAGCGAAATCCGGCTATTTTGCGAGGCGTGTATACACACCGGGGCGAAATCGTACACCAGAAAATGCAAGATTCGCTGCAAGGAAGACGGTAACGCCATGAGTTGGGTTGAGCAATATAAAAACAAAGTTGTCAGCGCCGAAGAAGCTGTAAAAAACATCCAGTCGGGTAATCGCCTATTCCTGACCGGAAACTGCTCGGTGCCGAAAAGCGTTCTCAGCGCGTTGGTCGAGCGCGCCCCGCATCTCGAAGATGTGGAAATTTGCCAGGCGCTCACAATTGGCTCTGCCGATTATGTCAGCCCGGCGATGGAAGGCCATCTGCGGGTCAACACCATGTTTATCAGCCCCAACAACCGCAAGGCCGTTCAGGAAGGTCGTGCCGATTTTAGCCCCGTATTACTCTCGGAATTTCCCCTGCTTTTCAAAAATGGTCATCTGCCACTGGATGTGGCGCTGGTACATCTCTCGCCGCCCGATGAACATGGTTTTTGCAGTTTCGGCGTGGAAGTTGGTTTGAGTAAAACCCCCGCCGAATCGGCCAGAATTATTATTGCCGAAGTGAATAACCAGATGCCGCGCACACTGGGCGATTCATTCATCCATGTGAGCAAGCTGGATTATATTGTGCCAGTAGATTATGACTTGCCCGAATTGACGATGGGGGCTGATGGACCTTCCGAAATTGTGGAGAGTATCGCCAGCTATATCGCTGAATTGATCCCCGATGGAGCCACCATGCAAATGGGTATTGGCGCGATCCCTGACGCGGTGCTGAAATATCTCTTCGACAAAAAAGATTTGGGCGTTCACACCGAGCTATTCTCGGATGGCGTGATTGATCTGGTTGAAGCCGGTGTGCTCACCAACGCCCAAAAGACGTTACACACCGGCAAGATTATCGCCGGGTTTATCCTGGGTTCCAAGAAACTGTATAACTGGGTGCATAACAACCCCCTGATCGAATTTCACCGCACAGAATACGTCAATGACCCCTTTGTAATTGCCAAAAATGAGCGCATGGTCGCCGTAAACTCGGCCATTGAAGTTGACCTCACCGGGCAGGTATGCGCCGACAGCATTGGCCCCAAGTTATACAGCGGCGTTGGCGGGCAACTGGATTTCATCTACGGGGCGGCGCGCTCAAAGGGCGGTGTGCCTATTATTTCGTTGCCCAGCAAAGCAAAGAATTTTAGCCGTATTGTCCCCCTGCTCAAACATGGCGCAGGAGTAGTTACCAGCCGCAACCATGTCCACTATATTGTCACCGAATACGGCGTTGCCAATCTGTATGGCAAAACCATTCGCCAACGCGCATTGGCGCTGATTAATATCGCACATCCGGAATTTCGGGATGAATTGACCGCGCAAGCGAAGGAATTGCACTATATATAAGTTGAATGTTGCAAATTGAAAGTTGAAGGGCGGGAACCGAATAGCCTGGAAACCTTCAATTTTCAACTTGCAACCTAGAACCGATCATTATGAACCGTCGCGCAAAAATTGTTGCCACTATTGGTCCTGCCAGCCAGGATGAAAACTCGCTGCGCCAGCTCATCACAGCCGGGGTAAATGTAGCCCGTATTAATTTTTCGCACGGCACACATGAAGACCACGCTGCGGTTATTCAGCGGGTGCGGCGTATCGCAGAGCAGCTCGATCAACCGCTGACAATCCTGCAAGACCTGCAAGGTCCCAAAATCCGCACGGGGGAAATTAAAAACGGGCAAGTTGAACTTAAAAACGGCCAAGCGTTGACATTGATAACGGAAGAAGTTGAAGGCGATGCAAACACGGTTTCAGTGGATTATGCTGAACTTCCGCAAAGCGTTTCAACCGGGGGGCGGATTCTGCTCGATGATGGCAACCTTGAATTGGTAGTTACAGCCGTGGGAACAAATTCGGTAGAGACGGAGGTGCTCCTCGGGGGCACGCTCAAACCCCATAAAGGAGTCAACCTGCCCGGAGCGAGTCTGAACATCCGCACATTTACCACGAAAGACCAGGCCGATCTGAAATTCGGCCTGGCACACAAGGTGGATACCATCGCGCTCTCATTTGTGCGTTCTGCTGAAGATATTACCCACCTACGCGAAATAATCAACAACCTGAATCCAGAACGCAGTAACACGCCCATTATCGCCAAGCTGGAACGCCCAGAAGCGCTGGAAAATCTACACGCTATCATCCACGCCGCCGATGGGGTCATGGTGGCGCGCGGCGACCTGGGGGTGGAGATGTCCCCGGAAATGGTCCCCGTCGCACAGAAAGAGATCATCCAAATGGCGAACCGCCACGCCAAAACCGTCATCACGGCCACGCAAATGCTTGAATCGATGATGAATTCGCCGCGCCCCACGCGTGCCGAGGCTTCGGATGTTGCCAACGCCATTTTTGATGGTAGTGATGCGGTGATGCTCTCTGGGGAGACGGCAGTGGGTAAATATCCGCTAAAAACCGTGGAAATGATGGCCTCAATTATTTCTACGGCGGAGGCGCATATGCGCGAGTGGGGGCATGGCAAAATTGAACTGAGCCAGGATATGCCCCATGATAATGCCCTATTTATTACGCGGGCAGCGCATGAGATGGCATTAGATAAAGAGGTAGCTGCGATTGCTGTGTTCACACAGAGTGGCCGCACGGCGCGCCTGATGTCAAAGACGAGACCCGGTGTGCCGGTGTTGGCTTTCACCCCCGAGACGGAAACCTATCGGCGCATGGGGTTAGTGTGGGGTGTGACCCCTTACCAGGTGCCGCACGCCGATACCGTGGAGGAAATGCTGGCCCATGTTGAGGCAGCGATGATCGCGGAAACAGCCATCCAGCCGGGGCAAGAAGTGGTATTGCTCGCCGGATTCCCCATTGGGGCACACGGCCCAGCCAATTTTGCGCTACTTCACACCATCGGGCAGCGATAAAAAACCAAAAACAGGGCTGTACAGGGTGCGAAGCACCCTGTACAGCCCTGTTTTTGGTTAAATTTCGTTAGCCAATTTATTCGTCTTTGAAAGGCTCCAGATAAGGGTCGTTGGCTACCGGTTCTATCCCGGCGGCTTTCAGTTGTGCGCGCAGTTTACGAATGACTTTCTTTAAATCCGCCATACGCACTTCGCGCCCAGCCATCGCATTGACCAGGGTCTGTAAATCATTTGTGCGCCTGGCAACCCGATCTTCCAGATCGAGAGTTAAGGCCTCCAGGGCAATTTGAGCTTGTTTTTGTTCGGTTATATCGCTATAGACTGCCACAATTTCCCCTAAAGGCAATTTATACACGAAATTCGCGCGCCATCCAATCAGACGTTCATCCTGATATTGTGAGATGGGGTGATGCTCGGGTACACCTGTCTGCCATACTCGTTGAAAAACATCAAATAAACCAAAGTCTTTCACGCCTGGAAACACCTGCAAGACGCTCTTCCCAATCAGGTCTTCTTTTTGTACATTGTCGATCTTTTCACCAGCCTGGTTGAAATCCACAAAAATAAAATCTTCGCCATCGGCAACGGCTTCGTAAACCGCCACGCCGCTGCTCATATTATTGAATAACTCACGATAGCGGACCGCATTATTCACCAACTCGGCATGGGCGGCTTTGCGAGCCGTAATATCCAGATGGGTTCCCACCATGCGTACTGGTTTGCCCGCGGTATCCCACTCGACAACTTTGCCGCGGTCCAGCACCCAAATCCACTCCCCTGATTTATGCTTCATTCGCACTTCGCACTCATACACCTCGGTTACGCCCAAAAAATGCTGTTCGATGGCTGCGTTCGCTTTTTTTAGATCGTCCGGGTGAGCATTTTGGAGCCAGGTTTCAATGCTGACGGGCTGAAGTTCATCCAGCGTAAAACCAATCATTTCCGCCCAACGTTCATTATATTCAAACTCACCAGTCTGCACGCGCCAATCCCACAAACCAACCCCTGAGCCATCAATGGCCAACTGATACTGTTCTGTGAGGCGGATTAAATCGTCAACAGATACCTTCAGCGGATCCAGTGAATCACGGGAAGACATTTTTTCTTTCATTTTTCCTCCTCGCCTTGATTGCAGAAATCCAACCCTATCGCTCGGCAATAAGCGCGGTTAGCTGCGCGTGTTAGGATTTATGATACCACTTGAATCCAAATTCTCTATGTTGAATTTCGTCTAGCCACCCGACAGTTTTAATCACGAATGACACCGAATACCCAAAGGGCACATGTGCCACAAATTGCACGAATTTTCTTTTTTGAAACAAAGAATATCGTTCTAAACGAGACAACTTGACAAATTCATTATTAATGATATATTTCATTTAGTTTATACTAAACATATTGTACAATAAAGAAGGTTAACTAAAACTATGAACACACCCCTTTCAAACGCCCGTCAAAATTTCATTCAGGGGATGAGTCGTATCAGCCACTTTTGGGGTTTTCCGAGGGCCATGGGCGCGATCTTTGGTGCGATCTACCTCTCCCCGCAGGCGCTTTCATTGGATGAGCTTGTCGAACAGGCCGCCGTTAGCAAGGGAGCCATCAGCACGAATGTGCGCCAGCTCGAACGCCTGGGGATGGTACACAAAAAAATTCGCATCGGCGACCGCAAAGATTATTACACCGCCGAAACCGATTTCTGGAAGATTATCAAAGGCATCTTGCGCGAGCGCGAGAAAAACGAGTTCGATGCCGCCCTGAGAACCGTGGATGAAAGTTTGAAACTCTCACAAAGCGAAAATATCACCCCCGAAGAAGCAGAATTGGCGGCTTTTTATAAAATCCGCCTGGAAACCATGCAACGCTTCTTCCATAATCTGGACAGCCTGGTTGCAACTGTCATGGCGCTGGACGAATTACGCCATAACACCATCCAGCGTTTATTCAGCAACACATCCGATCAATAGCCCCCAACGATTAGAGGTATCCATGACCACACGATCTGCCGTCACTGGCGCATTTAGTTACACCGGAAAATATATCACCCGTTTGCTGCTTGAACAGAGGCAGCACGTGATTACCCTGACCAGCCGTAAAGACGATCAAAATCTTTTCGACGGGCAAGTCCAGGCCTACCCCTTCCAGTTCGATAATCCCAAAGCGCTGGCCGAAACCCTGCGCGGCGTCGATACGCTCTATAACACCTACTGGGTGCGTTTCGACCACGGCAAAGCCACCTTCAATAACGCCGTAGAAAACACGCGCACCCTGATCCGTGCCGCCAAAGTTGCCGGAGTGCGGCGCTTCGTTCACGTTAGCATCAGCAACCCAACTTTGGAATCACCACTGCCCTATTTCAGCGGCAAAGCCCAACTCGAAGAAAATCTCAAAGCCTCCGGGCTATCCTACGCCATCTTGCGGCCTACGGTTATCTTCGGCGACGAAGATATTCTCATCAATAATATCGCCTATCTGCTGCGGCGCTTTCCGCTCTTTGCCATCCCCGGCGCGGGCGAGTATCAACTTCAACCGATCTTTGTTGAAGATATGGCACAACTGGCTGTGGATGCAGGCCATCGGGAAGAAAACCTTACCTGGGATGCAGTTGGCCCGGAGATTTACACCTTTAACGAGTTGGTGCAACTGACTCGCTCGGTGGTGGGTAGCCGCGCCGGGTTGATCAACCTGCCCCCAAGCATGGTGCTGCAACTCTCCCGCCTGATCGGCTTCGTCGTCGGGGATGTCGTCCTGACCGAAGAAGAAATCCAGGGCCTGATGGCAAATCTGCTCATCTCGGCAGAACCGCCTACCGGAAAAACATCCCTGCGCGCCTGGTTACGCGCCAATGCCAACCACGTCGGCAGCCGCTACGCATCGGAACTCAAACGCCACTATAACGCCCAAAATCGGTAATCGTCAAGAATAGCTTGAACAGATGCGGCAAATAGCCATGTATTCAAAAGTAAACCAGGAACACAGGAAGAAAAATTCATGGCTTCCTTATAAAAATTCAGTATTCAAGCTTCTGTTGACCAATACAAAATTCGGCAAATTCACAAAAAAAACAGCTATAATATACACAATCAACCAGTCCCCACACAATGGGGACTTTCTCTTAATGTACCGATATTCCAGAATATGACTCAATCTCCCCGAAATTCAAACCGACCCAGGAAGTGTAAGATGAACCAGAATCACCCCATCCTTTCACCACGTTTCACGCAAGCCATCTGCATGGCTGCAAAACTGCATGCCTCACAAACCCGAAAAGGCAACAATACACCCTATATTGCACATCTGATGAGCGTCAGCGCGCTGGTACTCGAAGCCGGTGGCAGCGAAGACGAAGCTATCGCCGCGCTCCTACACGATGCCGTGGAAGATCAGGGCGGGATACCCACACTCGACAAAATTCGAGAGAACTTTGGAGAAAAAGTTGCCAATATTGTTCAACAATGTACCGATGCCGATACCCAGCCGAAACCACCCTGGCGTCAACGTAAAGAAGAGTATATTTCCCATGTTGCCCAAGCAATGCCAGAAGCGCGCCTGGTTTCACTGGCCGACAAAGTGCATAACGCCCGCTCGATCTTGCGCGATCTCCAATGCGATGGCGATGCTATTTGGAAGAAATTTAACGGCGGCAAAGATGGCACGCTGTGGTATTATCGCAGCCTGCTCGACAAATTTCGAATCATGGAAGATAACTTTCTCATCCAAGAATTTGAGCGCGTCGTCGTTCAAATTGAAATAGTAGCTCAAAAATCATGAACCCACTCACACTGAATGAATATCAACAACTGGCACAACGCACCGCCGGAGCGGGCGGCAACGGTGAACGCAGGCTGATCATCGCAGCCCTGGGCCTGGCAGGCGAAGCTGGAGAATTTGCCAATATCGTCAAAAAGCACACCGCCCACGGTCACGAGCTTGGCGCAGAAATTTTTGCTGACGAATTGGGCGATGTACTCTGGTATCTGGCTGAAGCTGCCAGCGCGGTGGGCGTCTCGCTTGAGCAAATCGCTCAAGAGAATGTCGAGAAATTACGCCAACGCTACCCCGAAGGATTCAGCCAGGAACGCAGTATCAACCGCGAGAAATAAAAAGGAAAACTGAATAAAGAAGTTCGGAGATGACACGATGGCCCCAGACCCTGAAATCCATGCCTTTTTGCTCGAGCACCTGCAAAGCATTATGGAGAATGACATCGCTGCCTATCACAGCAGCACCAGCGCTGACCTGACTCTCTACGAATGGTGGGTCACACCCCATCGCATCGATGGATTGCCCTTCCATGATTTTATGATGGTCGAAAATGCGCGCCGCGGCACCGTTTTCGGCGCTGAAGGCGATTCGGCTACAACAACGCCCAACTTCCGTTTTGACCTGGCAAACCTGCACATTCAACGGTATGGCGATACCGCGATTGCCAGCTACACCCTGCTGCTCAGCAGCGGCCAACCTGAGGGCGTTGTAGTTGCCTCGCATAATGAAAGCCGGGTTATCGTAAAACTGGACGGGCGTTGGCAGGTCGTACATGTGCATAAATCTCCGGCCTGGGCCGCGCCACATCTGCCGCCGACACTATGAAATCCTTTGCCTTCATGCTGCTGACTTTTTGCCTGGTAAGCTGCACCCCAACCCCGACCGCAATAGCTACATTCACCACAACTGTTGCCCCTGTTGAGCAAGCGACGCTTCCCCCGCCATTGCCCCCTACAGCCCAACCCAAAATACTTTATTTTGGCTATACGCAAAGCTCATCAGATGGAAACCATTTGATCGATGGCACTGGCAATTTGCCAAAAGCGGCCTGGATTGACATCCCGCTGGGCGGGACGCCGGTGTGGCTGGCGGCTGTGCCCGATGGTGAGACCAGTCTTTGGGCGGCAGTACTCGCCGATGGGCGCGTCCAGGCTTTTCGCGTATCAGCCGAGGGTGCAGAACCCATCGCCATCGTCCCGGATCAACTCAATCCATCCACGCCGCCGCTACTGCTCTTCGATGGCGACCAACTTCAGTTACTCGCCCACGCTCCGGACAGCGCTTCCCCATTCACCCATCCAATTCAAGTTCAGGGAGAAATTGCTTTCATTGACCCATCCGGAAACCTTCACGTCGGTGAAGTGATTTTGCCGGTGAACGCGCTGCCCGATGCGCGTTTGTTACAAGACGAATTTGGCCGTATCTTATTACTGAGCGGTCCCTCAGAGATTTATTCGCACGGCGTGCTCGGCGATGCACTCGAAGCAACCCAAATCAGTTTGGTGGAAACCCATCCGGTAACACAGCTTGTACATGTATTTAAGATTCCAGAGGGTCGAGTGATTGAGGGGATTGCTCCGATTTGGGCTGACCTGACCGGCGATGGACAACGCGAGATCGTTATAACGCTTAGCGATGCAACTCATGGCGCCCAATTAGCCGTCTTTGATGAAACCGGTGCGCTGATTGCACGCAGTGATGTGATTGGGCAAGGCTATCGCTGGCGGCATCAAATTGCGGTAGCCCCTTTTGGGCCGCATGGCGAAATGGAGCTTGTTACGGTATTGACACCACACTTAGGGGGGATTGTAGAGTTCTATCAGTTGACCGGTGACCATCTCAGGCTCACCGCACAATTAGGCGGCTACACATCGCATGTGATTAATTCACGCAATCTGGATATGGCGCTGGCAGGCGATTTCGATGGCGATGGAAACCTGGAATTGCTGACCCCAAATCAGGCCCGCACTGAATTGGGCGCTATTCGGCGGGATGAAAACGGGGCCACAGTGGTATGGAGTTTGCCGCTTCAAGGTGTGTTAAGCAGCAATCTGGCTTCCGCCACTTCCGATGACGGGAAAATTTGGCTGGGCGCGGGATTAGATACAGGGATGCTGCGCGTGTGGCTATCCGATCAATAGATTAACTATTCGCACGCACGCAATTCCGCCCGGCTTGTTTGGCGGCATATAATGCGGAATCCGCACGATCGAGCAGTACGGCCAGATCAGAAATATCAACAGATAGTTCGGCCACACCCAAACTGATCGTCACAGATACTGTTTCAGTCTCTGTGAGATTAGCAAATACTTGCGCAACCGCCCACTGACGCAGCCGTTCGGCTGTAGCCAATGCTTCGGCCAGGTCTGTCGTGGGTAGTAAAACTGAAAATTCTTCGCCCCCGTAGCGCCCGATAATATCAAATTCGCGAATATTCTGGCGGCACCCCTGCGCTAATTCATATAAAACCTGATCGCCCAAAGCGTGCCCATAGGTATCGTTGATTTGTTTAAAATGATCGATATCAATCATAATCACCGAGAGGGGATGCTGATAGCGCCGCGCCCTTTCAATTTCAATACGGCCAAGCTCAAAAAAACGGCGCCGATTATTGACATTGGTTAAACTATCCGTGGTAGCCAACCACTGAGTTTCCTTAAACAAGCGCGCATTCTCAAGAATCAGAGCTGCTCTTTCGACAAAAATCGTTAGTAAACGCTCATCATTGGCGCTAAACGCATCCGGCTGTTCACTCTGAATATCAAGAATGCCAATGATGCGCTTGCCAATTTTTAATGGAATCACCAGTTCAGAGCCAACGTCTTTCCAGCGCGGAATATACTCAGGCACGTACTGCACATCAGGTAAGCGAATAGACTTGCCCAGGCGAATGGCGGCAGCAAAATGATTCGCTTCCAGACGAGTGTCCGCGGTAGAAATTTCTGCCGCAAATGGCCCCAGGCCAGCAATATGCTCCAATGCTTGGTCGTCTTTGCCAAACATCCACAAACTACAATTCGAGTGGCCAAATACGTCAAGCACAGTTTTCACAATCACCTGACCGATTTCCTCAACAACAGGGACACCGCTAAAAAATAGCGTTTCTGAGGCGCGGAATAGCCGATTCAACTCCAAATTGCGTTCTTTCAGGGCGGCTTCTGAAGCGCGCAATGCGGTCGTCCGCTGGGTGATTCGACGATTCAGATCTTCGGCATGATCGTGAATTTGCTCGTACAGGCGTTCTTTTTCGATCGAAATTGCCGCGTAATTGGCTAACATGGCATATAAATCGCAATCTTCCTGAGTAAAAGCGCCCTTTTTTTTGTTGATTGCCGTTAATACACCAATGGTTTTACCATCTGTCGAAAGTGGTACCACGAGATACGAATGCGTTTTCACGCCTGTTTTTAGATCAATTTCTGGAAAGTAATCCGCATCTTGTGAGACATCCACAACAAATTCAGCTTGTCCGGCTTTTAACACCCGCGAGACGACCCCCTTTCCCTGGGGAATACGCACGCCAATCAGATCATCCACCGAGGCCATAAAAACCAATTCGCCGGTTTCCCAATCGGGCATCAGTAGTGAACAACTCGTTACATCTAGCAATCCAGTTGCCTGGCTGACAATGAACTGTAACAAACCGCCAACATCGCGTGAGGAAGCAATTGAAATTCCAATTTCGTGCAAAGTTTCAAGTTGGGCAATTTTTTCGGCCAGCAATTTTAGTGCAGTTACCCTGGCTGTAATATCACGCACCGAAATAATTACAATCGGCCCTGTTTTAGTATCAACAGGATTCAAGGCAATATCGGCAAAAAAGCTACTGCCATCTTTTCGCAAACTTATAAAATCTTTCCCCAAATTCATGGAACGAACACTTGGCGCGAGAAAAAATTCTTTCCGAAGTTCCTGATGGCGTTGCCGTTGGGAAATCGGGATCAGGTTCTCTATTGAAATGCCAATCATTTCGTCAACAGAATATGCGAATAATTCTTCCGCGTGGTGATTCACAACCTGAATCAAACCTTGCTGATCCACAACGATCGTGGCTTCAGGCATGGCTTCGATAAAAGTTTTAGACAAAAATAGATCGTTCAAAGAAAAGATCATCCCTTTTACAGTTAGCAATTAGGATAATCTTACCACGGCAAAAATTTTGACTATAAAGCAATCTTCTGGGGTTTTGAAGTAGTCAGTAGAATTTCGTAAGCCAGACAGGGAGTACGGCTAACAAGTTTTCCATAATCTGGCGCGCACCGATCTCAAAATAATCCATATCCCCATAGGCCGGGCTGCCCTGCCCTCCAACCACATCGCTGACACCGCGCAAGATCAGGCACGGCGCCTGATGGCGCGCCGCGACCCATGCAATCGCGCCACTCTCCCAATCACCTGCAATTGCTCCATATTTTGCTATCAGATTGGGGATTTCATCGTAGAACAGGTCTCGATCGGCTGAGGCAAGCACCCCGCGCCGCGCTGGCAATGGCAATTCAGCGCCCAACCATGCCAGATCAATCTCGGTGGCATAATGTTGGATATGCGCGTCAAAATCGTCCATCTGCTCGATGATGTCATACACTACAGTGCGTTCCGCCAGGATAATTTCCCCCTTTTGGACATGCCCATCAAAGCCGCCGCAAGTTCCCAAATTCACCAACAGATCGGGATTCCAGCGTTGGATGGCATATTCTGTGGATGCAGCCGCAGCGATTTTCCCCCAGCCCCCATGCAGGAAATTCACATCCAGGCCCAGGGTGGGCGCGCCCACCCGCAGGGAGAACCACTCTCCATAGGGAGTCGGTTGAATCTCGGTTTCAGGTAAAATTTCGCGGACAATCTGCCATTCCATATCCGCCGAGATAAGTACGACTGCTTTGGGATGAGAACTCTCCCCGGATTTATTGCCCCACTCCGGGGAATTCTGATGCGTCCGCTGCGACACTATTTTCCTGCAATAATTTCGATATTGCCAATCGCCTGGCTGATATTCAAATCCACTACATAATCCGCATTCTCATAACCCGGCGAATAATAATACCCGTCGCGCAACTCAAAAGCCGAAGGGACATTCAACGCAGAGAGCGCCTTGCTGATTTCGATGCGCACGGCGACATCGTGTGGAACCTGAATTGTGATTTTACCAATCGCCTGGCTGACATCGGCCTGCAGGGCAACCCCGGCAGGCAACGACAGAGAAAGTTCGCCAACCCCCTGGCTGGCATCCAGGTTCTCAAGTTGCAATTCACTCGCGTCTAAGTTCATCTGGCCTGCGCCCATCGAGGCATCTAAATTCAGTGGTGTTTGCGCATGGAGCGCCAATGTCCAGCCGCGAGCGCTGCCCGGCAAAGCAGCCGTGCTATGGCTACTCAGCGAATAAACTGCCACGCCATCATGCAACTGATAATCGCCGCGCACATCGTTTGGATTTGTCATGTTGACCTCACCCTCAATCAACGCGGCGTCATCCTCCGAGGCGGATAAATTTAGCAAACCGGTAGCCGGTGAGAGCGAAATCTCTGCCGCCTGCGCAGTGCCCAACTCCTGATAAATGGCCTCACCCGGGAGGGGTTGTCCGCCCAATGCCGGAAGACCACCCCCCAGCATCCAAACCAGGCCAAACAGCATGGCAAAGATCGCCAGCACACCCAGAATAGAAAGCCACAGATGACGCCGCCCCAGCATAATATCCACACCGATGGCGATGACCATAATCGGCCATAAGCGCCAGAGCGTATCCCAGGCAGGCCAGGCCAGCCAGCCAAAATTACTCAGCAAAAAGACCGCCCCCAGCCCAAACATAAAAACAGGCCCGGCAATTTCTTTACGGCGAATCAAAGAATCAAACCCGATGGCAAAGAAAATCAACGGCCACAAGCGCCAAATTGATTGTGTAGCGATGGGGTCAATGATGCCCATATTAGCCAGCAGGTAAAGCACGCCAACCAAAATCAGAATCAGCGGCCAGACAATGCTGCCGCGGTGTTGTTTTCGATAGGGTTTATGTTCCATATTTTCAATCTCCTCAACGTTTCCAGCGCAGCAAAAGGACGATACCGGCGATAATGAGCAAACCCGGCCAGAGAATGTCAAAGTCGAACCACCACAGCCAGGGGATTCCCAGGGCTTCGAGCAGCCACACCGTTCCCATAATAATCAACCCACCGCCAATGATCAGTCCCGATTTCGGGTGTGGCTGATTCATGGCTTTGGCAAAATCATCACCGACCACGCGAAAGCGTTCGCCAAAATCACTTGAAATAGTGGTATTTTGCTCCGGGATGAGAATCCACATGAGGATATAGACCCAAAATCCAACGCCGCCGCCAAAGACCAGCAAGAAAAAGGCCAACCGAATCCAGGTGGGGTCCATGCCGAGAAAATTGCCCAGCCCGCCGCACACGCCGCCTAACATGCGATCTTCACGGCTGCGATATAGTCTGCGTTCCATTTTTGTCTCCTAAAAATATCATAATTGCTAAAGCTTGAGCTTTCGCAAAAAGTTCTCAATTCGAGAAATATTCTGGCTATCGACGGAAATTGCGCAAAACGAAGTAGCCGCCCAAGACAATCAATCCAACCGGCCAAATATAGTTGAATACTGGCAATAATGCTTCCGATGTAAGTATTCCCAACAAGAACAACACCAAAGCCGGGATAAACGCCCAGGTCATGCGCCCAGAGGGTGTAGGCAATACGCCCACCAACGCAAAGGTAGCCGCCAACCCCAGAAAGAATATAAAGCCAGTATCGTTAAAATATGCGTCTGCAAATGTAACCACGGCCAGCGTACTCAAAACTCCCGCCGGGATAACGGCCCACCACATTTCCCGATTGGCAAAATAGACCGCCCAAAACCCCACGGCAATCCCGCCCAGAAAAATGGCACCGCCCCAATGCCCGCTAAAGCCGGGGATGAATTGTTCTCCCAAAACCAGCACGGCCAGCCCCAACAAGCTCAGGCCAGGGATCAAAGGCCACCATTGCGAACGGTCGCTGAGATATGCATATAAAAACACCACACCCGCAGCGCCAAAGAACACTCCCCAAAGCGCGCTCCACGCGCTGGGGATCAGCGACATATTTTGCAACATGAACAAAATCCCGGATGCAATCAGTAATATGCCCCAAAGCCAACGACGATCGATGTATTTCATCAAAGATACTCCTGAATACTATTGAACCGAGATCGAACCCACCCCGGCATCTACATTGATTTCCACGCGCTGAGCAGCCGTTTCATAATCTGCCGATTGATACACGCCGCCAACTTTCGGGAAACGCGCCAGGTCGACATCCACACCCAGCAAGCCGCCATCGACATTCACGCGGGCAGCAACGCCAGCGGGAACATTCAATGTTACCGACGCGACCCCGGCGCTGACTTTGACACGCGTAAATTCAGCTTGAGCGGGCAAATCGACTTGTGTAGCACTGGCGCCGGTTTGTATTTTCAATTCGGTTAACTGAACCGCACTCAAATCAAGGTGTGTGTCATTGGCTCCGGTGTGAAGCTCCAATGCCAGGGGAATATCAGCGTTCATACGCATATCCCATGCAATGCGGCTGCCAGAGTTGAACATTCCGGGGAAGAATACAAACGGGATGCCCTGGTGATGTACTTTCAAGGATACGTCCAGATTATCGTCACGGCGGCGGCTTTGCTGATCCACACCGCCATCGAAAGCGCCCTCCAGCAAATTGTGCGGGGAGGCGCCCGAACGCAGGCGCAATTCCCCGGCTCCGTGGTGAATCACCACCCGGGCCTGGCGCGCGCCCTCGAGAGGAATGACAATATTCTCGGATTCGAGCGCGGTTCCACCCATCTGTGCTTGCCATAACACCCAAATCCCCAGCAAAATGACCATACTCGGCCAGAACACGCGCCAAATATTGAAGTGCAACCAGCCAAGTGTATTCAGCATCATCAACCCGCCGAATAGAATGAACACAAACCCCCAAAAGGCACTATTGCGCTTCATCAATATGCTCCTGAGGATCAGAGACAACATTCGGTATGGTTTTTCGACGGAACAAAGGTTGCACCAACAACCATAGCCCAAAGAGAATCAACCCTATCGGCCAATAGTCGCCCAAAATACTGTTGCCAAAGATGCCGCTAAAGACAGCAAACACACTGAAGCTGATCACTGCCATCCATGTGCCCACCCGGAATCCATTTTTACCACCTTCGCCTAAGATTGACGCCAGCATCAAACCAACACCCACAAAACCAGGAATCAGCGACCAGGCATACGCCCAGCTTTCCCAATTATCCATTGCGTTTTGCCAATACAACAGGCCGCCAATCCCACCCACAATTACAGCAGGGATAGCCATACCCGGAGCGCCGAGCAACAGCCCCAAAAGTAACAAGAAAACTCCGACACCAACGATCCACATCGGCCAAGTAAAGATGCTCCAAACCCAATTCAGATCCGGAACAAGCTGAATGGCAAGAAATAGCCCGCCAATCAAAATCAACAAAAAGCCAAAACCCAAATTTGTACGCGTGGTGCGATCCATAGTTTTTCTCCTATATTTTTCAACTTGTCCAAAGTTGTTATAAAAAAACCTACGCCAAAGCAGTTGCAAATTGATTATAGCCGAAATTAATCGACTCAACTCAGGTGACATCCACATGCAAGGATATTTACGGGTAAAAGATCGAAAAGTTGCAGAAACACAAAGAGAGTGGCTGTGCACCTTTGCCACTCTCTTTGTGTTTTTTAGCTTCAACTACAGCAAAATTAAACGGCCACTATAGAATCTTCGCTGCCGAATTCGTTCGGCATATATTTCTCACCATTCCAATCGTTTTCCCAGCGGTCTCCATCTACCCAAAAGCGGTAGCGATATTCTTTGCCAGTTTCAAGGGCAAGCGAACCGCTAAAACGACCATCTTTGCGTTGAGTCAACGGATTGGCTTCTTTATCCCAATTATTGAATTCTCCAACGAGAGAAACTGTTTTGGCATTGGCTTCTGCTGGGAATTCAAAGGTCACCCGGCAAGTTTTGCCTGATTTTGCGTATGTTTTTTTCATTTTTTAGCTCCTTTAGCATTTATGTTGCAGGAATCCGGATCGTTTACACAACTTATGGCGCAATTCCCGAGTATTCCTACCGTAACAGCCGGGAAGAATACCACATAAATCGCAAGCCGCCAACGGAGACAGAATCGGGCCTATTTTCTGGAACTCACCAAAAAGGTATCCCCGCGCAGCCTGTGCCCGGATAATTCCACCCGCCGCATAAAGGATGGCCGCATGCCGGTAGCGCGCATTGTCCCCATAATTTTGCCGCGCTCATCCAGCCCGGTTTGCTCGAAACGGAAAAGATCGAGCAGAGTAATCACTTCACCCTCCATACGCGAAACCTCAGAAATTAAAGTGATCTTGCGAGACCCATCTGAAAGCCGGTCCATGTGAACGATTAGATCAATCGCTGAAGCAATTTGTTGGCGCAAGGCCGATAGCGGCAGGTTAAGTCCAGTCATTAGTGCCATGGTTTCAATGCGAGCAAGCGCATCGCGGGGCGAATTCGCATGCAGCGTTGTCAGCGAACCTTCGTGGCCGGTATTCATCGCCTGAAGCAAATCGAGGGATTCTTCGCCACGTACCTCACCAATCACCAAGCGGTCCGGGCGCATTCGCAGGGCATTACGTACCAGATCGCGGGTGGTAACCAGGCCCTTGCCTTCGGTATTGGCAGGCCGAGTTTCGAGGCGAACGGTATATTTTTGCTGCAATTTCAGTTCGGCAGCATCTTCGATCACAACAATTCGCTCTCCATCGGGAATATGGCTTGAAAGCACATTCATAAGCGTAGTTTTTCCTGAACTGGTATTCCCGCTGATCACAATACTTAGTCGGGCAACAACGCAGGCCTCCAGCAAATTCGCCATGCTTTCATTCAGCGAGCCGCTGCGGATCAGTTGCTCTATCGTAAAGCTATCTTTGAGAAAACGGCGCACAGTAATGCAGGGGCCATCGATAGAAATTGGGGGAATGACCACATTGACACGCGAGCCATCGGGCAAGCGCGCATCGGCGGTTGGGTTGTCTATACTGACTTGCCGCCCAACGGGGTGCAACATACGGTTTATCACGCGAATAACGTGCGCTTCATCATCAAATTTGATGGGTGTATCTTCGAGATGGCCTTCGCGCTCGATATATACTTGATTCGGCCCATAAACCATGACTTCATTAATCCCCGGATCTTCCAATAAAGGCTGGATTGGGCCATAGCCAATGAGTTCAGCCAGCACTTCACGGATCAGAGCCTGCCGAGCGGGTGCGCTCAAATTGTGGCTGGTGCCATCTAACGCTTTTCCAATCCAATCAGCGATTTTGTTGCGATATTCAGTCGCAGAAGGCGGGTAACGCTCAATTTGTTGCGCCACAACATCCATCAGGTAGGTTTTGATGGACTGGGTATCGTTGAAATTGAAGGGTTTGACTTCAGAATTACTCATAACCGCTCCTTAGATCTGCTTCGGCATATATATCAACAAACTATACAGCGCCAAAAATTTCGCCACCTAATTTAAACCCGGCCACTTCCAGACGCGGCGTGAATAACGGACGTAACCCGGTGGCGCGCAATTTGCCTTCAATTCTTCCTGCCGCGTCCATACCGGTTTGTTCAAAGACAAAAATATCAGATAGTGTGGCAATATCACTTTCCATACGCGGGATTTCGCTGATACGCACAATTTTTCGAGAGCCATCCGTAAAACGCTGCATATGGACAATTAAATCTACAGCCGAAACGATTTGTTTGCGAATCGCCATCAGCGGGATTTCCAGTCCGGCCATCATGGCCATGGTTTCCAGCCGCGAGATAGCATCTCGGGGAGCATTGGCGTGCAGCGTGGTCAGCGAACCCTCATGGCCCGTATTCATCGCCTGAAGCATATCCAACGCTTCGCTGCCGCGCACTTCTCCAATTACGATTCGGTCGGGACGCATCCGCAGCGCATTGCGCACCAAATCACGCGGCGAAACCGCACCGGAACCGTCCACATTTGGGGATTTGGTTTCCATACGCACTGCGTATTTTTGCCGCAAGCTCAATTCGGCGGCATCTTCAATGGTAATTATACGCTCATTGCCCGGTATATACTGCGTTAAATTATTCAACAGCGTAGTTTTCCCCGAACTGGTATTCCCGGTCACTACGATATTGAGCCGCGCTGCAACGCAGGCTTGTAAAAATTGCGCCATGTGGGTTGTGAGCGACCCCAATTGGATGAGTTGCTCTATGGTGAGATGCTGTTTCAGGAATTTGCGGATTGTAATCACCGGGCCGTCCAACACCACTGGCGGGATGGCAATATTGACCCGCGAACCATCTGGCAAGCGTGCATCTGCTGTGGGCGAATCGTAATTTACCTGCCGTCCCAACGGGCTTAGAATACGGTCGATGATGCGCATCACATGATTGTCATCCTCAAAGGTGATATTTGTATCCCGCAATTCTCCCATGCGTTCTACATACACCTGCTTGGCGCCATTTACCATGATTTCACTAATATCTTCATCGTCCAGCAATATCTGAAGCGGCCCATATCCAAGTAGCTCGGCGCGCACATCCCGAAATATTTTTTTGCGGAGCGGTTCATCGAGTTCAAAATCTGCGTGTTGATAGGCTTGCTGCAGCCAGGTTTCTACTTGCGGCTGATGCTCAAACGTAGCCAATGATTCGCCCTGCGATCTACGTGTGACCGCTTCCAGCAAATAGGCTTTGATTTGATATTCGTCCACAGGGATGCCTTTCAACTACGCTGGGATGGTGAGCGCTTCCAGTTCGCGCGGATAGTAGGTTAGAATTTCGATGCCAGCTTCATTGATGGCTACTGTATCCGAATGCCGGAATCCACCCAGAGCGGGGACGTATAACCCCGGCTCGACGCAAAAAACCATCCCCGGCTGGATGATCGTCTGGTCGCCAATATCCAGATACGGCCCTTCATGGTATCGCAAGCCGATGGTATGCCCCACATGATGTTTCCAGTAGGGCATCAGATCGTGTTTTTCATAATAGGCGCGCACCGTTTTATCCACCTCTGCGCAGAGGATTCCCGGCTGTATGGAGGACAAGGCCAAATCTTGCAATTGGCGCATGTGGTCAAAGATGCGTTTCTGCTCATCACTGGCTGGCCCGATAATCATGGTACGTTCAAGCTCTGAGTTGTAGCCCCACACCGGAGCGTTGGATTCGCCCACCAACACATCGCCCACCTGAAAAATAATATTATTCGCCAACGCATGTGGAATGGCCGAGTTGCGCCCAATCTGGCCGCGGTACACCGCCTGCGCGCCATTGGCAAAAGCGCTTTGGGCACGATAGAGCGGGCCTAATGTATCTAACATGGCAAGTGTGGCTTCATTGCTGGCGCGCATGGACACTTCGGTCTCGCTGGTTCCTGGATGTGTATAGCGTTGCAACAACGTCAGAGCCAGATTACCCCACCTGGCGCTTTCACGAATCAAATCTAACTCGGCGTCGCTCTTGACCATCATCTGATCTTCGATGAACCCGGCCAGGGGGGTGGGTTTCACCCCGGTGAGTTCACTCAACGCCGGACCGCGGTAGCCGAATATCCACGGATAACCATCATGGTCGGCGCCAAAATCGCCCTGGATTTTCATCTCGGCCAGCAAATCCTTGAAAATGAACATCGGGTGCGGGTGATGCGGGTATTCGAGATAATAATCGACGCGATCAATCAACGCGTTGCCCGAAGCATGTTCCACTTCCAGACGGGGAACGAACATGGCCCTCAGACCAGCAGCATTGACCGTAAAACCAATCGGGCGCTCGGTGGGGATAAATGCGAATCCGGTGTAATAGAGAATATAGTCGCGATCAAAAATCACCGCACCAGAAAGTTTTTGCTCTACAAGGTGGTCAATCAGACGATTAACACGCATCTGGTACTCTTCGGCCTGAATATGCAACGATACTTTTCTCATTTTATCCTTGTACTATTGATTGTATTCTATGAGGAAACCAGGAATGCAGGAAGTTTTTCTTCCTGATTTCCTGGCTTCCCTTTGTCGAAAAGTGTATCTCAGTGTCTCTTGTAGAACCAGTTTACTCGATGGCAAAAACCATTTCCACAAAATCGAGCATGAGCTGAATGGCAGAGGGGTCAATCTCGGGGCGAATCAGCATCATGCCGTGATCGCTGCCCGGCCATTCGTACAACTGATAGAAATCGCCTGTTGCCGATTTACAGGTGCGGGAGGATTCGCTATCGCCCGCGGAAAAGAAACACCAAACGGGGTAGCCATCCTCATCGACAGCGGTTACGGCTTCGGCATAATCAATTGTCAAGTACGATCCTGGGGAAAGCGACAACGCCCCCAGACAACTTCCGGGGTACAGATCATTTAGCCAGAAACAGCCATCCGGCGCGCCATCCGCGCCGATGCTGGCTCCCATTGCAACGATCTGAAGTTGATCGACGCCTTCGAGACTATAGGCCGTTTCCATCGCCGCCTGAGCATCCAATAACCAGCCTGCCGGTTCAAACGAAGAACACCCCCCCGCACATTTGCGGTATGTGAAGGAGAATACTCCAAAGGACCGGCCTTCAAGCATTGGCGGGAACCAGGTTGGGTCAAGCCACGGCTCGGCGCCCACATTGGGGCTGGTTCCACTCAATCCGCGGTTTTGGAACCAAAAAGCAATCTCGTTCCAATCGTTCATATCGCCGCCCGCCCAATGGTGCAGCACAATCATTGGGGCAGGGTTCACCGCGGCGGGGTAATAGCGCCCTTTGAGGGTAAAGCCATCCGCGGCCTGGAACTCGATCTCCTGCGGATCAGCAGGTAACGGTTCCAGAGTCGGTTCTGCCGTAGGCTCCGGCGTCGCGGTAGGCGGCACTGGAGTCGGTTCCGGGGTCTCGGTGGGAGGCGGCTCCGTGGGCGGGAGTTCAGTGGGTTCTTCGGGCTGGGCAGCCTCAGGTTGGGCTTGCTCTGGCTGAGCATCTTCAACCGCGGGGGGCGCATCCGGCTTGCAGGCCGCAAATATCAGCGCCAACGACAACAACACAATCAATATATTCCACTTTTTCATCGGTATCCTCCTTTACGATACAGTTATGTGGTTTTATCTCCGCAAGTGGATGTATTACTCCACAAATTCATACGAACTCGTAATCGCCACGGTTGGACGCAAGGTAGCCAACACAGAGCAGTATTTATCTTCCGAGAGTTTAATCGCCCGCGCCAATTTTTTCTCATCAACCGCTCCACGGACAAGATATTTCAAGTGCATCGTCACAAACACGTAGGGCGGCTCTGTTTTCTGCTCGCCGGTACACTGCACTTCAAGCGCTTCCAATGGCTCATGTTGTTTTTCCAAAATTGTGACTACATCATAACTTGAGCACGACGCTGCCGACATCAATAACAAATCGGAGGGTTTTACCGCGTTCCAGGCGGGTTCCCGCTGGCGGTCAAACCCGATACTGATGGTGCTGCCCCGTGAATCTGAACCCACAAAAAAAGTGGCGTCCACCCATTTTAGTGAAACCGTTCCTGAGACTGTATCCATACGATGATTTAATTCCTTTCATTGCTTCGTTGGGGTTTCATCTTCCCCATTATGTGAGAAGGATGCCTGAAAGTCAAGCATCACCCGCGTACTAAGATTTTATAGTTCCCAGAGATTTTTCGCCTGCCCCAGCATGGATTTCCAGGACTCGGTCTCGGGCTGGGGAGGCGCGCCCAGAGGATCATCCCATCCCTGAGAAAGCAACGCCGCAACCACACCCTGGGCGCAGGCCGCTGCCGCATCCAGATCATAACCACCTTCGAGAACCAGGGCAATGCGTCCCTGGCAGTTGGCATCAGCCCAGGCGCACAGCCGCTCGATGATGGTTTTATAGCCCCCCGCTGTCAGCAGCAGATTCCCCAGGGGGTCGCGCCAATGCGGGTCGAAGCCGTAACTGACCAAAATCATCTCGGGGGCAAAGCGCTCCAGCAGGGGCAGAATCAACTCATCGGTTACAGTGACGAAAGCCGTATCCCCCGAATAGGCGGGCAGCGGGAAATTGGCTGTCGTCCCCTCGCCTTCCCCCACACCGATCTCATCCACGCGGCCGGTACCAGGATAATGCGGCGATTGGTGCGTTGAGATATAGAACACATCCCCACGGGCGTAGAAAATATCTTGCGTGCCGTTGCCGTGATGCTGGTCGAGATCAAGTATGGCAATGCGCTGCGCCCCGGCGTTTTGCAGCAAATCTTCGGCGGCCAGGGCGATGTTGTTGAGCAGGCAAAAGCCCATGCCGCGGTTTTGCGTGGCATGATGTCCCGGCGGGCGGGTGAACGCAAAACCGCGCCGAGCTTCTCCGCTCCACACCGTCTGGCAAACAGCTAACGCGCCCCCGGCGGCGTTGACGGCCAAATCCCATGATTCGTGCGTTGTGTAGGTATCCATATCCAGATGCTGGCCGCGGGCTGAGGCGCGCTGCAATGTTTTTAGATAATCTGGCGTATGGACCGCTTCGAGTACCGCGGCGGGCGTTTCAACCGGCGGCAATTTGGGGTAAGGCTGCCACCAGCCGATTTCATCCAGGGCGCGGCACATGGCTTCGACACGTTCCGGGCGTTCGGGGTGATCACGTTCATAGTGAGCTGCGTGGCCTTTGGGGTAAAAGTAGACAAGTTCGAGCATGAATGGCTCCGGAAATCAGCGATTGGTGATTTGCTTGTAGTTGATTTTTTTAGATGAACAGGTTTGACAAACCTGATACCTTTGCTAACATTGTACCAGTCCTTCGTAAGACAAAAACCATACTTTTTAGGTCTCTTTGGGAACTGCGGTGAGAAACCCCACATTTAGGGTTGCTGCAACAAATCTCATATGGGTTAGTGATAAAATCATTATATGTCGATTTCTCCCAATTTTTCAGGAGCTAAAAAATGAGAACATACACCGACGAATCAGGCCAGGGGTTGGTTGAATATGCCCTGATTTTCACAGCCGTCGCGCTGATTGCCCTGCTGGCGCTTTCAACGATGGGCACCAGCTTGCAACAAGTATATTGTAGTGCAGTCAGCGAACTGGGCGGCTCTGGATGCGGCTGCCAATTTACCTTTGATGATGCAAGCGCGCTGGATTCTTGGGAGGGAGGCAATCGAGATAGTTTCAGCGTAGAAAATGGACAAGCCTGCATCACCGGGAATGGAAAGGACGCCTATTCTTATCTCAACAGTTGTGCAACTGATTTCGGCAGCGACAATGTGGTCATCAATGTTACGGCTGCCAATATCGATAAAGCTGTCGATAACGATAAGAATACCGGCCTTGATGTGTGGTTTCGCGCGCAGGATGAAAAGAACGGTTATCACTTCACATACAATACAAAAAATAATTTCGTGCGTATCTGGAAGCGCGTAGATGGAGCATGGATCCGTCTGGCGCACACTAACGTGCCCAATGCGTGGAACACACAAGCTAATGACTTTGAGATCAAAGTTGTCGGTGATACTTTTCAGGTTTTCCGTGAAGGCGACCTGCTTCTCCAGGCCACCGACGACGCATACACGCAGGGCAAAGTGGGCCTGCGGAATAAACCCAGCTCAAAAACTTGCCTCGATGGCCTGAGTGTTGGCTTACTTCCCTAGCAAAAATAATTAAGGAGATAATCATGAAATTAGAAGACTCCCCTCAACTTGATGATATGAGCGGCGAAATATTTCCGCACTCTGGGGAAGAAAAACCTGAAAAAAAATCACCGGCGCGGGTGTTGCTCGCGCTGCTCGGTTTAACACTTATCGCTCTGGCAGCTTATAATTTTTTCGCCAGCGGAACTGCCGCCACATTGATGCGCAAAGGGGCTATCAGCGGTTACGTTATGGACGAAAGCAACACCCCCCTTGCCGCCAGGGTCATCGTCTTTGGCACATCTATGCGGGGTGAAAGCAGCACCGATGGTTATTTCTACCTCGATGGCGTTCCCGCCGGAGAACAATCTGTAATTTTCATTTTCGGTGAAATTGGAGCCGAGGTCACGGCTCAAATTAACCCCGGTAGTGAAACAGATCTCGGAAATATTCAAATACCCACAGATTTAGACTTGGAGTAACATTTCACCCCCCAGGAAAAAAACATGACTGAAGCCCTATATCATATTGACAGCTACCTGCAAGAATTCAACGCCACCATCACCGCCATTGACGAAGAGAACCACGGCATCGTGCTCGACCGCACCATCTTCTTCCCTGGTGGCGGTGGCCAGCCCGCCGACAAGGGAACCTTGACCGTTGACGGAAAAATTTATACACTCAAACGCGGCAAGCGTATTGGCAACCAGCTTGTGCATCTGCTCGAAGGCGACGATCCGTTGCCCGCGGTCGGCGCAAAAGTTCACGGACAACTCGACTGGGAACACCGCTATAGAATTATGCGCACGCACACCGCCATGCACATCTTGTGCGGGGTCATCTTCCGCGATTACGGTGCCTCCGTCACCGGCGGCAATATGGAACCGCTCAAAGGCCGCATGGATTTCGAGTTCGAGACGATGCAGAAAGAACTCGTCGAGGAGATCAACCAGACCATCATCGCCGAGGTCGCCAACGCCCGCCCAGTGAGTTGGCGCGCGCTGCCGCGTGAAGAAGCCTTCCAAATTCCCGATCTGATCCGCACAAAAATAAACCTGCTGCCTGAAGGCATCAGCGAAGTGCGCGTCGTCGAAATCGAAGGGCTAGACCTGCAAGCCGACGGTGGCACCCATGTGCGCAACACATCTGAAGTCGGCACGATCCGCGTCACCAATTATAAAAGCAAAGGGGCGATCAACAAGCGCATCTATGTCGAACTCGACTGAAATTCTGATCTGCGGAGCGGGCATCGCTGGTATCGCCGCTGCTTATCACCTATCTGTGCGGCACGGCATTCGCGATATTATTCTCGTCGACGAGCGCGCCCCTCTCTCACTGACCAGCGACAAATCCACGGAATGCTATCGCAACTGGTGGCCCGATGCGCCTATGGTCAGCCTGATGAACCGCTCGATTGACATCCTGGAAGAACTCGCCGAAGAGAGCGGGAATAGTTTTCACTTGAACCGGCGCGGCTATTTATATTTGACGGCTGACCCGCAGAAAATCTCTGCCTTTGAACAGGACACGCAGACTCCCTCGCAGTTGGGCGCTGGCCCCCTGAGAGTGTACCGCTCCCCGAGGGAGGCCACAACCTACCAGCCATCCAGCCCCGAGGGCTTCCGTGGCAACCCCGCGGGCGCTGATCTTTTCCTAAATCCGGTCGCCATCCAGCAGTATTTCCCCTATTTGCCCGATACCATCACCGCCGCGCTGCACGCCCGGCGGGCGGGCTGGTTCAGCGCCCAACAATTGGGCATGTATATGCTCGATCAGGCGCGCGCTCATGGCGTGAAATTTGTCAAAGCCCGCGTCACAGGGGTGGATGTCTCTCAGGGACGTGTATCAGCCGTCCACTTGAACAACGACTCGACGATTGCAACCAACCATTTCGTCAACGCTGCCGGCCCAATGCTCAAAGAAGTTGGTCAAATGCTGGGACTTGATCTCCCCATCCACACCGAGTTGCATCTCAAAGTTGCCTTCCGCGATCACTTGGGCGTAGTGCCGCGCCACGCCCCGATGCTGATCTGGACCGATCCGCAAACCTTGCAGTGGAATGCCGAAGAACAGGAATTCCTGGCCGAAGATAACGAGACAGGCTGGCTGCTAGATGAAATGCCCGCCGGAGCGCACACACGCCCCGAGGGCGCAGGAGACAGCGATATTATTTTGCTGCTGTGGGAGTATCACACGCATGTGGTGGAGCCGGTTATTCCACCGCCCCTGGATGAGATGTACCCTGAGATCGCTCTGCGCGGTATGGCGGCGCTGCTGCCGCGTTTCAGCGAGTATTTCGAGCGCATGCCCCAGCCGATGCTCGACGGCGGCTACTACACCAAGACCCAAGAGAACCGCCCGCTGATCGGGCCGCTGCCTGTGAAGGGGGCCTATATCATCGGGGCGCTTTCCGGCTATGGCCTCATGTCTGCCTGCGGGGCTGGGGACCTGTTGGCAGCCCACATCACCGGTATTGAATTACCATCGTATGCCCCGTCATTCTCCCTGGAGCGATACCAGAACGCTGAATATCAAAAACTGCTTGAAGATTGGGGAGATGAAGGACAGTTATAAAAAAAACTCCCGTAAGTTTTGAGAACTTCCGGGGGCTGCTTATTTTAGGGATAATCTTTTTAGGGGCAATTAAGAGTCCACTCAAAGCCGCGGAATATTTCTTCAACCAAACTGTATAAATCGGGATCATATTCTTGTAATTCGGCTTTCGTGTTGACCGGATGATTTTCATAGTTTGTTGGACTAGCTTCGAAATACATGACAACACCTTCTGCCCAGTATTCGTACTTATTAGTAGCGGCGTAGTGGTCTTCCCATTTACCAGCAGACATAGCTGCGCTATATGCCGTCGCTAAACGATTATCAAAACCGGGTTCAACCGAATTTAGGCCAACCATATGAATAGAGTGGGCAAATTCATGAGCGGTGACTGAATACCCCTGGTACTCTTGCCCGCCACCAACACACATAAGATTATTCTCACCTGTAATAAATCGAGGGTCAGCGTCAGCATCCGCATTCGCGAAGGCTTCGGTTGCGTCAATAGCTGCGGGAAGATCAGAAGCATTTTTCCCAGCCGGAAAGATCATTACTTCCAACCCTCGATTAGATAACTGCTCGCGCACATCCGGGCGGGATGCCAGCATATTTGAGACAATGTACCACGCTTGCTTCAGCGCTTGATCTTGAACCGCATCAGAAGCCAAGATTTTAATACCGTCAATACTGCACTCTTTTCCAAAGTAACTATGCCCCGGATCCGTAATTTCGCACCCATCGCCATTTTCTACCAAAACCGAGACAATGGTCGGGGTGGGTTCGAGGGTGGGTAAATTGGCAATACTTGATGGAACGAGGATTGGCAGATTGGTTTCCCGGCTTTTGACAACAATATCCTTGACGATCTCGCCGCTGGCTTCGTCGCGCACCCGCCAGGCGTGCTCTACAAAGGTTTCCTGCGTATAAGATTGACCCGGCGTCAGACGTTTGGCGAATTCTTCCTCACCGTTCAGATTCAACCAGTAGATTGCAAGATTGCGATCCGATGTATTGGACAAGACCAACTCAGCAGACATGCCGCCATCTACGGAAGCTAAGGGAATTGGCGTTTCTGTGGGGACTGGTGTATCTGTAGCCGTTGGCTCTGGAGTCGCAGTGGGTTCGGGAGTAACCGTAGCAGTAGCTGTCGGTGGCTCCGTAGGAACAGCCGTGGGTTCTGGCGTTGCGGCTGGGGAACAGGCTCCTACCCAAAGGGATATCGCGAGCAATAATGCAAATAACAGTTTTCGGTTCATTGTGATCCTCCAATAGAATCTGTTTTCTCAAATATATCATAAATTGTCTGTGTGTTTTGGGAAACCGGCACTAATAACTTGCGATACAATATCCTTCAACTGATTTTTAATTTCAGGTATTTGTGTATATCCAACCGCCATCACACGCCAACAGGAGAGAATACATCATGCGTCCTAAAGTACATTTTCTCAGCGATGAAGTCGTACATCAAATTATTGACGAAGCCTTCCAACTTCTGATGGACCCCGGGATTCAAATCCATAACCGGGAGGGGCTAGAATTATTAGCTGAAGCCGGGGCGCAAGTTGATTTTGAAACCCAGGTCGCCCGCATCCCTGAAACCATCGCTCGGCGAGCCTTAGAAACGCGCCCTTCAGAATTTTATCTCTACAATCTAGACGGCGATCCGGCAGTGCATTACGGTGGCGACAGCGTGCAATTTGATCCCGGTTCCGCGGCTCTGCTACTACTCGACAGTGAGACGCAAAAGATGCGCCAGCCCAACACCGCCGATTTTGTAAACTTCGTCAAATTGGTCGAAATGTTGCCCCAATTAGACGCCCAAAGCACAGCCTTCATCCCCGCGGATGTCGCCATCGGGATTCATGATCTGTATCGCCTGTATCTGGCCCTGAACTTCATGCGCAAACCCATCATCACCGGGGCTTTTGAGAAAGACACCTGGTGGTATATGAAAGATATGCTCGTTGCAACCGCCGGGAGCGAAGCGGCGCTGGCTGCAAAACCCATCGCTGTTTTCGACGTTTGCCCCTCCCCACCCTTGCTCTGGAGCGACATCACCTGCCAAAACCTGATCGACTCGGCCCGCTACAACATCCCCGCCGAACTGGTCTCCATGCCTCTAACCGGCGCCACCGCCCCAATCACGCTGGCCGGAGCGGTAGTACAGCATACCGCGGAGTGTCTCAGCGGAGTGACGCTTTCGCAACTTGCGAATCCGGGTGCGCCCATTATTTGGGGCGGCTCGCCCGCGGCCTTCGACATGCGCCAGGGTACTACACCGATGGGAGCGGTCGGCACCTGGATGATCGATTGCGCTTACTCGCAGGTCGGCAAAGCTCTGGGGATGCCCACCCACGCCTATCTGGGGATGAGCGATGCCAAAGTCGTGGATGCCCAATGCGGGCTGGAATCGTCCGGCGGGGCGCTGATGGCAGCCCTGGCTGGCGTCAATATGGTTTCGGGCGCGGGGATGATGGCCTTTGAAAACTGCCAAAGTTTCGAGAAACTGGTCATTGATGCCGAAATCATCGGCATGGCAAAACACATCATCGGCGGGATTGAAGTACGCGACGATCCTATTGGATTGGATCTAATCCGTGAGATGGGACATAATGCCGAATATTTCTCACATGACCATACTTATCAATGGTTCCGCAAAGAAGATTATATCCCTTCAATGGTGATTGACCGCCGCGAACCCGAAGACTGGGAGCGTTCCGGCGCGTTGACAACCTGGGACAGAGCCAAAGCGCGCGTCAGCCAACTATTGCAGACCTACAAACCCTCACCTATCGCTGACGAATTGCGCGTCGAGTTGCGCGCCATCACCACCCGAGCCGCCAAAAATATCGGCATGGACGAATTGCCGCCGCTACCGCGTGACTAGCCGGGGAAATTGTGCATAAACCCTTAAATGTAGTACGCATCTATCTTGCCTTGCTCTGTCTGGGTGGTGTTGTCGCGCTCCTGACCCTATTTGCGATACCTTCAGAGCAATATGCATCTGGGCTTTTTGGCTATTCACGCAACCGTTTGCTGCTCACCGCGAGCATGGCTGCCATCGAAATCAGCTTGCTGGTTTTTATCCTCGTGCTCTCGCATAAACCATCCGTGTGGGAAAACCGCCTCAACTCCAGCGTGACTCGTCTCAAAAATCACAGCATCTTCTACGGTAGCTTGTCTGGCGCTCTCGGCATCTTCATCCTGGGGGGCGATTATTTATATGCCCTCGCATATACCTGGGATCAAACCGCTTTTCCCTTGCTTGTGCGCATCGCCCCGCTGGTTGGATGGACAACCTGGAACGCGGGCGTTACCATCATCATGTTCACAACGGTGAAAAGAAATATTCACCACGAAGACACAAAGACACAAAGAAAAGTAGTTTCTTCGAGCCTACGTACTGCTCGTACCCTTCAGGGTATTGTGGTAAAAACTAGCCAGCATCTGGAAGAAGTATTTTCTGCAAAATTTGGATTTTCTCTCCTAATCGCCTGGATCACCCTCGCGGGATTGGCGGTGGTGATTCAGGCAACCGGCATGGGACTAATCCCCGACATTGTTGGCTGGGATTTTCCCGGCACTCCATTATTGTTCAGCCAAATCATTCTGGCATTGATCGCGGGTAACGTTGTCTATATTGTGGCTACACGCACAACCAAAATCAGTGACCGGCTGATTTTCTTCGTCATTTGGGCTGCGGCGTTGGGTGTGTGGGCCGCGCAACCAATGCAGCCCACACACTATTCGCTGGAGCCGAACGCTCCCAATTTCATGTATACGCCCTATTCCGACGCGGCCCTGCTGATGATGAACGCCGAAGATATGCTCATCGGCGAGGGCTTCCAGTTCCCGGCGGAAAAACCGCTCTATAATGTACTGCTGGGACTGTTAACCGCCCTCGGCGGGCATGACTATAACACCATCATCTTGCTGCAAGTCGGGACTTTGGCCTTCTTCCCCGCGGTGGTTTACCTCTTCTCCGTGGGCATGGATCAACGCCTGGCGGGGCTGGTCGCCGCCGTAGCCCTGATTCTGCGCGAACAAAATGCGATTGCGCTTTCCAGCCGCATCAATGTATCCCATTCCAAATTAATAATGACCGATTTTCCGGCGGCGTTAGGGATGGCGGTTTTCGGGCTGTTATTTGTAAAATGGTGGAACACGCATGTCACGAATGCAGTGAATGACACAAATAAAAACAAGAAAAATTCGCGCCATTTGCCCATACGCGATATTCGCGTTCCCAGTGATGCCAGTGCCATTGCATCTGCGATGATTACCGGGAGCGCGTTGGGCGCGCTTATTCTCATCCGTTCACAGGCAATTATTTTTGTTCCCGTGGTGTTCGGCGTGGTGGTGTTTCAATTCTGGGGTCAATCGCGCAAAATTCTCCTGCCGTTGGGGGCTTTTTTGCTCGGTACAGCGGTTTTTATCCTGCCGTGGATGGTCCGCAATGGATTCGTAGTTGGCAAATTTGGCTATTCACAGCCCATGCAGGCGGTTTATTTGGACAGTCAATACACACGCGAACCAGGCGTTTTTGATCTGGCGCAAGCCGCGCCAAATGAGCGCATCGAGCAGGGTTTCGGCAATGCGGCAGATTTTGCCCGCGCCAACCCAGGTTACGTAGCCCAATTTATCAGCAATCACTTTTTCCATAACGAAGTGACGGCGTTATTGTCATTGCCCATGCGCTTTGATCTGACAGATTATTGGCTATCCCGGCTGAGATACATACCCTCCGGCGAGGCATCACACCGGAGAGCCTACATCGAAAACCTCCCCTTCTGGAGCTTTCAAGAACGCTGGCAAGGCAATTGGCCGCCCGGCGCTGTAATTCCCATCATCTTTAATCTGGCAATACTCGGCATGGGGATCGCAGCCGCGTGGCGGCGGACACGCTGGATTGGCCTTATGCCGCTGGGCATTCATTTGGCGTATAGTTTTAGCACGGCGATTGCGCGCGTCTCCGGTTCACGGTTTATGTTGCCAGTCGATTGGATCATCATCTGGTATTACATCATCGGCTTGGTGGTTTTGGTGCGCGCCCTGTTCGGGATAAGAAAAATCCCTGTGAAACAAACCCCCACCCCAGGCTGCGCGCGAGCATCCCAGTTGATGCGCCCGCTGCCCCTCCTGGGAAGTATCGCATTACTCGGCGCGCTGATCCCCATCCTGGAATTTCTACCCCCAACCCGTTACCCGGAACGCACAACCGAAGCCGTCACTGCCGTGCTTCCCATTGAGCTGGAAGAAATTTGCGGTCTGGATGAAGGTGTGACCGTGATTCAGGGGCGAGCGTTGTATCCCCGGTTTTATGCAGCCAATCAAGGCTACGGCTGGGGAGTTTGGGCAGCCTATAACCATTATCCCTACGCCCGGATTGGCTTTTTGGTCGCCGGGCCAGAAAATGTAAATGTGATCTTGCCGCTCGAAGAAGCACCCGCTGCTTTCCCCCACGCCGAGGATGTTTTCGTCATCGGGACACAGGCGGAGGGGCATCTTCTGGCTCAGGCGGTTGTCGTGCAAAATCAGGATGGAAGTCAGCAGACGATTTTATCGAATCAAGTACACTGGTGTACAAAATAATAAAATCGCAGATAAACACGGATACACGCTGATTTTCGCTTTTCATCTGTGTTCACGTGTGCCCCTCAGGGGATCTGTGGTTATAAAACTATCCCTACAAGGAGCAAATTTTGACCCAATACACTTACGCTATTTTGGGCGCCGGGCGGCAGGGAACCGCCGCGGCCTACGATCTCGCCAAGTTTGGTGCGGCGCAAAAGATCATCATGGCCGACCTGGATGCACAGGCCGCTCAAAATGCCGCAAAACGTATCAACCAGCTCATCGGGCGGGAAGTGGCTGTTGCGCAGCAATTGGGTGTTAGCGACCGCGCCGCACTGGCGCGCGTGCTACAGGGCGTGGATGTAGCCCTTAGCGCCGTGCCCTACTACTATAATCTGGAAATCACCAAAGCCTGTCTAGCAGCGGGTTCCAGCCTGTGCGATATGGGCGGGCACACCGGCGTTGTGCGCGAGCAATTGGCGCTGGATACCGAAGCCAAAGCCGCGGGAATCAGTATTGTGCCCGATTGCGGCATGGGACCGGGACTTAACGTGACCATGGCAGCCTACGCTAAAGACCTGCTCGATGCACCGCGCGCTGTGCATATCTTTGATGGCGGCCTGCCGCAAAAACCCATCCCGCCGTGGAATTACCAGGCCACCTTCCACATCAACGGCCTGACCAACGAGATGGATGGACAGGCTACCTTCCTGCGAGATGGTAACCTGACTCCCGTAGATACCCTCACCGAATCGGAATTCATTGAATTCGCTCCGCTGGGCAAATTGGAAGCGGATGTCACTTCGGGCGGGCTTTCCACTTCGCCGTGGACGTTTGAGGGCCAGTTACAGGATTTCACCAACAAAACCCTGCGTTACCCCGGCCACTTCGAATGGCTGCGCGCCTTCAAGGAATTAGGGCTTTTCTCGGAAGAAGCGTTGCAGGTGAATGGCTCCACTATCGTCCCGCGCGAGGTCTATCACACCCTGTTGGCTCCCAAACTCAGCGCAACTGAAATTCGTGATGTGTGCGTAATACGCGTAATCGGCTATGGGGTGAAAGATGGTAAAGAAACCACCGTCACGATTGACCTGATTGACTATTACGACGAAGCCACCGGCTTCACCGCTATGGAACGCTTGACCGGTTGGCATTGCGCCATGATGATGGGTTTTCAGGCGCGCGGTCGCGTTCCGGCGGGCGGCGTCTCGATGGAAGTGGCTGTGCCGGCAACGGAATTTATGCAAGCTGTGCGTGAACGGGGGATTAAGTTTGAAGTGAATCTTTCCTAAAAAGAGAGTGGCTCTCGGCTTTGCCGAGAGCCACTCTCTTTTTAGGTTCATTTTTCAATCAAGGGCAAGAAAATCTGGTACTCTGTCGCTCCGCTGCGACACCAGGCAAGGGTGTGTTCAAGCAATTCGGCGCGGTCGGCGGCGGGACTAACCGCTTCAAAGGGGAAGGCCCAGAGCGTGGTTTTATAAACGCCTGTATCCACCAGCAGCCCGGCGGAGCCTTTATCGCCTTGCAAGGCCACCGAAACGCCCGCTGTTGGCGAAAGCACATCGCTGAAGTTATAGAAGGGATAACTCAACGAGTAAGGCCCCACCCCTGAAAACGCCTCCCCAACTCCGGTTACTGAGGTTTGCGCCGCGTCGCCCGCAAAGGAAGCCACACCCAGATATTCCCCGATAAAATCGGTCACCTGACGATTCCACAAATAATCCTGCCCGCTGACGACCAGACAGCCCCCTGTATCCAACCAGTTTGCCAAAGCCGCCTCCCCCGAAGTTCCCGGCCCGGCGGGCGATTTCCACCCATCCCCCACAAACCAGATCACAATTTCATAAGGGGCCAACTGCGCTGCACTCGGCTCGGTGTCGCTATTGTGCGTATCCCAAACGGCGTAGGATTGCCCCAGCGTATCCAGCGCAGCGGTGTAATAGCCGCGCACATCGGGGTTATTGTCATCATCATCCACCAGCAAAACCGATACCGGCGTACGAGTAGTAAAGCTGGCCGCGGTGGGCGACGAAAGGCCGCAATAATTACCCGCCTGGACACGCCAATAATAACGCGTGCTATTTTCCAGCCAGGTTGGCAGCGTGTAGCTGGTTTCGACGACTTCGGCAGTTTGCAAAATGATGTTAAAAGCCGCGTCGGCAGCAACCTCGATACGATAATAATAGGCCTGTGAGATTGCCTCCCAGCGCAACGTCGGCGCCACCGAGATATTATCTGCGCCATCGGCAGGAAAGCTCAACTCGGGCAAATTGGGCGTAGTCTGATCGACATGCAGCGTGACGATATCGGTGTGGACAAGATCGCCAGATGTGGCGACAACAGAAAATTCATGATCGCCTGCGGCGATGGATTGAGTGGCGCCGAGGGTGAGTACACTACTCCCCGGCGGGGTAAGCGAATCCGGCTCGAAGTGGAGCGTTGCCCCCGAGGGTTTATTTTGCACGCTGAACGTCACCAACTCGTCAAAGCCCAATAACGGGTTGATATTAACATCATACAGGGCCGCTTCTGGCGCGCAGATATTCACGGTTTCGGGCGCAGCGTCAATACGGAAATCGGCCCCGCAATAATCTTTAGCGGCCTGCACCGCAGCGAGCGCGTCAATTTCGCCCCAACCGGTAGCATAATTGGGTGAACGCACGCCATTACCCGTACCATCGTCATACAGCACAGGATTGGCCGTGACCTGCAAAATACTCTCCGTCGTGGCATACTCCCCAATCAGGCAGGGCGCGGCATCCCACATCAGGGCAATCAACCCGCTGACATGCGGCGCCGACATGGATGTGCCACTCATCAGGCGATAATCGCGATCTCCGCTGCGCGCCGCCGAACGGATGTCGACGCCCGGGGCAACTACCTGTGGTTTTAAATTCGGGTACTCCGCGGGATTGAGTACATCCGGGTCGTCGGTAGGCCCCCAGTTGGAATGCGGCGCGTACACGCCACCCGTATTGCCAGTAGAACCCACCGCGGTGACATTGCCATAGCGTGCCGGGTTGCCCACCGTATTCAATCCCGGCGGCGAAGCATAGCCACACGATGTGCTATTACCATTCGAGAAAACCGGGTAAATTCCCGCGGCCAGCCAACTCTCGATCATGCCCAAATACCAGGTATCGAGATACTGCACGCAATCGCCCCATGAGTTGTTGATAATATGCGGGCGTCTGGACGAATCGGGATTCTGGCCGTTCAAATCCCAGGGAGCCAGTAAAAACTGGCCGCATTCGAGCAATTCGCTGTCGTTACCCTCAAACGCCTGACAGGCCATCCATTGCGCACCGGGGGCCATGCCGATCCCCCCCGAGCCAAGAATCGTGCCCATTGTGTGCGATCCATGCCCATGCCAATCGTTTGGCTCGCGGTCGCTGCCGCCCAGCGCCGGATCCCACCAGTTGTAATTATGGTCATACGTCCCATCCCCCAGATTACCGCGGTAGGTATCTACCAGGGCTTCATGCGTATAACGCACCCCGGTATCAATATTCGCCACCACAATCCCCGAACCATCGTACCCCAAATCCCAAACTACAGCCGTGCCAATCTGGGCAATATTACTTTGCGCCACGTTGGGAACATTCATCGGCGCGGCAATATCTTCAATCGGCTCGACCAATTGCGGGCGGCGACGGGCGCGTAGCGCATCAATTTCCACAAAACTCAACAGCCCGTTAAATGTCGTTTGATCCGAGACATTTACCAGAATGGTATTATTAATCCAAAAAGATTGATAATCGATCCCCTTGACATCGAGATAAGCGCGCACGCGCTGTTGTGAGTTATCTGCCGATATTTGCAACATATTGATCACAAAACGGCCGCGCGTCTCCCAGTCTAACTCGTAAGCTAAATCCAGGTTGGGTTGGTGGCGAAACTGGATCATATATCCGGCTTCTTGCTCCACCATAAACTGCGCCTGCAATTCTGGCTCAATCACAGGCTGCGGGTCTTCGCCTGCATCCGCGGCCAGCGCCACCAAAGATTGCACAACGGGTGCGGCGAGGGCAAACAGTGTTGTAAAAATGAGTATGCCGGTTAGTATGCGTTGCTTATGCTTCATTCGGGCGTTCCCAAAGTAATTCTCCGCCATGAATTTTTCAATCGTTTATAATTCGCAACAACTCAACATCGAACCAAAAGAGGCCGAAAAAGGGTGTGCGTGGGGTGCTGCGCACCCCACGCACACCCTTTTTCGGAATTCTCTCTGTGAAGCTTACGTGCCTTAGTATAGCCTGAGCAGTTACTATAATTCTACCATTGACCGCGGACAGAAGTCATTACCAAAGAGGCACACTATGAAGATACTCGTACTCGGAGCCACCGGTTTTATTGGCGGGCAAATCGCCCGCGCAGCATTGGATGCAGGCTGGGAAGTGAGCGCCCTGCGTCGTAACCCCAACAGCAATGGGGACCTCGACGGCGCGCCTGTAGCGTGGGTTGCCGGAAATTTGGCCGATTCTGCCTCCTTACGGGCGGCAATGCAAGGCATGGATATTGTCTTCCATGCCGCGGCCTACTATCCCAGCGGCACACATCCGCGGCAGGTGCCCGCAGCCGTTACCCACGCCCGGCAGGAGATCGAAACTGTGCTCAATGCTGTGCGCGCAACCCAGGCACCGCGACTGATCTTCACATCCACGCTCTCCACCATTGGGCAACCCCCACCCGAAGAAAAGCGTCTCGCCGATGAACGCGATATTTACCAACCCGGCTCAATGCCAAAAAACGCCTACTACGAGTGCAAAATTGCCATGGAAAACGCCGTGCTGACTGCTGAAGATATAGACTCGATCGTACTCTGCCCCACAGCCGTATTCGGCCCCGGCGATGTGCACCTGACAATGGGTAAATTGCTCATCGGTGTGGCGCGTGGGCGCATCCCCGCGTGGCTACCGGGCATCATCAATGCCATAGATGTGCGCGATGTCGCCACGGCACATATTACCGCGGCGCAACATGGCAAACGCGGCGAGCGTTATATTCTTGGCGGGTATAACTTCACGGTTGAAGAAGCGCTGCGTCAGGCCGCCCACGCGGCTAATATGCCCGAGCCGCGTTTCGAGATTCCACTATGGGTTACGCGCGCCCTCGTCGCTCTCGATGACGCGCTGCCCTTCGTTTCGATTTCTGGCAATCACCTGCGCGCCCTCCCCCATTGGCAGGGCTATAACACAGCCAAAGCGCAGACTGAATTGGACCTGGTGCCGCGTCCCTTTGATGAAACTGTACGCGACGCGTTACACTGGTTCAAACAAAAAGGTTATTTGTGATGATACGATCCAAACGTCACAGAATAATTGTCGGTATCATTGCACTCTTGCTCACAACCTTAGCCTGCGGCAACGCCGCCCCAACTTCGGCCATCCCCCCTAAACCTGAAATTTCTGTCTTTGATTCCGGGCGCACGGTTTACGGATTCTTCCCCAGCCCGCCGGAACTGACCACTGAAAGTCTGCTATCTACACTGGATGGCATCCACCAGCACGGCGACGTGATTCTGGTGCAACGTCCCGTCCCCTGGGAAGCTTTCATCGAGGCCTCGGATGCCGAGTCGCAAGAATACACCGATCTGGTCGACTTGCTGACCGTGGCTTCCCAGCACAATCTGGAATATATTCTGGTGATCGACCCTCTCAACGGCCTCGACCGCCGCCAGTTCGCCAGCTTGCCAGCCGAACTCGAAGGTAGTAATTTTGGCACGCCCGAAATACGCGCCGCCTTCAAAAATTACGCCACCCGGCTGGCAGGCGATCTTCAGCCGCGCTATTTGGGATTGGCCTCCGAAATCAACACCTACGCCGACGCCCAACCTGCCGATTTTGAGAATTTCGTCAATCTGTACCGTGAAACCTATGCCGCAATAAAAGCCGTTTCACCGCAAACACAGGTTTTCGTCACCTTTCAATGGGATGATCTCAACAACGTAATTCCGTTTGATATCGCCGATGGAGAGCCTTTCCAGCCCAAGTGGGAGCAAATCGAAGTCTTCGAACCGCAATTGGATCTTTGGGCAATTTCATCCTATCCCTTCGTGGTCTTCGATTCCGCCGCCGACATCCCCGCCGATTATTACACTCCCCTGCTGACGCGCACGGACAAACCGCTGGCTGTGGCCGAGGGCGGGATGAACTCACGCCCGATTGGGCAATTCCCCGGCACGCCACAAGACCAAAGCGATTATCTCAACGCCATACATCAGCAAATTGGGTCACGGCTGGATTTTTGGATCTATCTGATGCTGGACGACATCAACGGCGAAGCCTACCGCGAATTCCTGGCCCAGAATGGTATGCAATCCACCGCCGACACGATTCTGTGGTTTGCCGCTGTGGGGCTGCGCGAGATGGATGGCGCCCCGAAACCAGCGCTGGAAACCTGGGATCAAATTCGCACTGAATGAAGAATTAAACTAAACGGAGCCGAGACATGAAACGCTATTCTATCATTCTCCTGCTTTTGTCTGTCTCTCTGGCCTGCGCATCCACATCTGTTTTGCAAGCCTCCCCGACACCGATCTCACGCCAGAGCAGCATCCCTTCCGATAATATCAAAAAAACTCCCGATGATGATGTTTGGCCGCCGGTGATCGCCACAGGCTGGAGCCAGCCGCAGCCGCTGGGGGCGCCGATCAATACCGCTGGGGGCGAAGACAGTCCCTTTATCCCCGTAGATGGCAGCGCACTGTACTTCTTTTTTACGCCGGATGTGCGCGTCCCGGCGGGAGAACAGCTTCACGATGGCGTAACCGGTATCTGGGTGGCGGCCAAACTTGGGGAGGGGTGGGAGGCGCCAAGCCGCGTGATTCTGGCGCCCGAAGATGAACTCCACCTGGATGGCTGCCCCTTTGTGCTGGGAGATTGGATGCTATTCTGCTCGGTGCGCGAAAGTACGGGGAGCGAAATCCGCTGGTTCAGCGCCCAAAAGGCGGATTCAGTTTGGGTAGATTGGCAAGATTGGAGCGACGAAATTGACCCGGCCTATCAGGTCGGCGAACTGCATATCTCAGCCGACGGAAATGAATTGTACTTCGGCTCGGAGCGCTCTGGCGGGTATGGCGGTTTTGATATCTGGATGTCGGTAAAATCAGATCAGGGTTGGGGCGAACCCATTAACCTGGGGCCGGGGGTCAACACCGCCGCTGATGAGAATCGCCCCTTTTTAACGGCGGATGGTGCGGCCTTGTGGTTTGACTCTACCACTCGCAGCGGCTTGTACTACCCCGGGCCAGCCGTTTTCCGTTCCGAACGCCAGACCGATGGCACATGGGACACAGCGCAGGAGATTGTCTCACAATTCGCAGGCGAACCCATTCTCTCGCCAGATGGGAACACGCTCTATTTCGTGCATCATTATTTCGACAAAGACTTAAGCCAAATGCTAGAAGCCGATATTTACGTTTCCCACAAAACGATACCCTGATGCTTAAATAAAAAAATGTAATTGCTCAGCCTCGAACAGAAAAAGGCTGAGCAGTTACAAAAAAGCGTATTCATCAACGGAAATGAGAACACAGAAACGCGTCACCGCGTAGCGTGAACATGGGGCTATCCCATACGCCCGGTAATATAGGCTTCGGTAAGTTCGTGTTCCGGATTTGTAAAGATTCTTTCAGTAACATCAAATTCGATTAATTCACCTAACCAGAATAACCCCGTAGAATCGGATACCCGTGCGGCCTGTTGCATATTATGTGTCACAATCACAATCGTGTAACGCTCCTTCAGTTCATGAATCAGCTCTTCGATTTTTGCGGTTGCGATCGGGTCCAGCGCCGAAGCCGGTTCGTCCATAAGAATGACTTCGGCTTCAACTGCCAATACGCGGGCAATGCACAGACGCTGCTGCTCCCCCAGCGAGAGACCCAGCGCATCATCATGAAGTTGATCCTTTACATCATCCCAAACCGCAGCACGCTGCAAACTGCGCTCGACAATTTCGTCGAGGTCGGCGCGGCTCTTCGTCATCTGGAGAACCCGTGGGCCAAAGGCCACATTATCGTAGATACTCTGCGGGAATGGATTCGGCTTCTGGAAGACCATCCCAACCCGCTGGCGCAGGTACGCCAAATCCATATCCGGAGCGTAGATATCTTCTCCATCCAATAGTATTTGTCCTTCAACGCGCGTTCCCGCGATGGTATCGTTCATGCGATTGAGACAACGCAGGTAGGTGGATTTTCCGCAGCCCGACGGGCCGATTAACGCGGTCACTTTTTGAGGCAGAATATCCATATTGATCTGGCTCAAGGCTTTGCTGACCCCATAGTAAAAATCTAAATCTCGGATGGCGAAGACAGGTGGTTTGCTCATACAGGAGATTATACACAAGGCATAGCGCATTGCGTAGATAGAGTTTTACCCAACCAAGTTCTCTTGTATTCGATTTTATTTGCGGCTATAATCTGCAACCAATGAAGTATTTACGCATTCTTCCATTTGTTATATTCTTGCTTTTCCTGGCCGGGTGTGCCACCCAGAACGGTGCGGCGAGTTCATCTTCCACGAACGCGGATACGATCGAGAATAAAGGCTCCGACACGATTGTCAATCTGGCACTGGCATGGGCTGAAGCATACCAACACGTCAATCCTGATATTCGTATCTCGGTCACTGGCGGCGGATCGGGAACCGGCATCGCGGCGCTGATTAACGGCACGGTGGATATTGCCAACGCCTCACGACAAATCAAAACCGAGGAAATTGAAGCCGCCCAGGCCAACGGCAGCGACCCGGTGGAGTTTGTGATCGCCCGCGATGCGATTGCGGTGATTGTGAATCTGGAAAACCCGATCAATGAACTCACCTTGCAACAAATTTCGGATATTTACAGCGGGAAGATCAACAATTGGCTTGAAGTTGGCGGCGACGACCGTCCAATTGTACGCCTGTCGCGCGAAACCAACTCCGGTACGCATGTCTATTTTCTCGAAGAAGTTCTGCGCCTGGGCGAGAAAGACAACACAACCCTGTTCTCTCAAAATACGCTCTTGCTGCCTTCGTCGGAGGGCATCAGCGTTGAGATCCGCCAAAACCCCAATGCGCTTGGCTACGACGGGCTGGGTTATGTGACCGATGAAATGAAAGTCATCGCGGTTGCGCGCGAAATCAACACCGGTTATATTCTGCCCTCCGCAGAAACCGTTAACAACGGCAAGTACCCCATTGCACGCGATTTATATATGTATACCAACGGCGAACCTACGGGAGCGGTCAAGACCTATCTCGATTGGATACTTTCTGCCGCGGCCCAGCCAATTGTGACCGAGCTTGGCTTTGTGCCGGTTTTCCCATAGACACAGGTGAGACGCACTTGACAAGTGCGTCTCACCCTTACGATACCCCCATGAATAACGCTCTCAACTGGCGCGAAAAAATCATTACCCGTTTCATCAAAGTATCCGGATACTCCGCCATTATTTTTGTCGGCCTGATATTCTATTTTCTGCTGCGCGAAGGCTTGCCTACGCTCGGCGAAGTTCAATTCAACAGTCTGTTCGCCACTCGCTGGTATCCCATCGAAGACTATTTCGGCATTTTGCCGCTGATTGGCGGCTCGTTGATCGTCACGATCGGGGCGACACTGATTGCAGTTCCGTTTGGCGTGGGAGCCGCAATCTACATCTCCGAAATCGCGCCCCGCTGGATGCGTGAAATCCTCAAACCGCTGGTGGAAGTTCTCGGCGGGCTGCCATCGGTCGTTCTTGGCTTTCTGGGGATTTTAGTGCTCTCGCCATATTTGCGCGTTTTGCTCGATTTACCCACCGGGCTGACCGCTCTGGCCGGGTCGCTGCTTTTGGGGGGCATTGCTATCCCCACGGTGGTCTCTGTAGCCGAAGATGCCCTCGACGCGGTGCCAAAATCGTACCGGGACGCGGCCCTGGCGCTGGGCGCCTCCGAATGGCAAACCATCTGGCGAGTGACGCTGCCCGCGGCGCGCTCCGGCGTGCTAACCGCCGTGATGCTCGGCATCGGGCGCGCCATCGGCGAAACCATGACGGTAATGATGGTCACGGGCAACGCCCCAGTGTTGCCAACCGGCCTGAGCGCGCTCTTCGCCCCTGCCCGCACCATGACCGCCACCATCGCCGCCGAAATGGGCGAAGTTGCCAACGGCAGTGTTCACTACCATGTGCTATTTTTCATCGGCATAATTTTGTTCCTGATCTCGCTGATTGTCAACGTCACCGCTTCGGCGGTTGTCTTCCGGCAGCGCAAACGCCAGGAGCGTATTCTTTCGTAAACCATCATGGCTTCTACATCCAAATCTCGTCTCACCACCCAACGCATCGGCTTCGGCCTGCTCACCAGCATGACACTGCTCACCGTGCTGCCGATTCTAGCCGTGGTCATTTATATTGTCGTTCTCGGCGCACCGGCAATATCCTGGGAATTCCTCAGCGGCTTTCCCCGTGAGGGAATGCGCGCCGGGGGCATCTGGCCTGCCATCGTGGGCACGTTCTACCTCACCCTGGGTACAGCCGTCTTTGCTGTGCCGCTGGGCATCGGCGCGGCGATCTATCTCTCGGAGTATGCCCCCGAAAACCGCTGGACGCGGCTTATCCGCATTGCAATTATCAATCTGGCGGGCATACCTTCAGTGGTCTACGGATTGTTTGGTCTGGGCTTGTTTGTGCTTTTCCTGCAATTCGGCACCAGCATCCTGGCCGGTTCGCTGACGCTCTCGATCATGACGCTGCCCGTCATCATTAGCACCACTGAAGAAGCCCTGCGCGCTGTACCGCAAGCTTTTCGCACAGTGAGTATTTCTCTCGGAGCCACCAAATGGCAAACCATCCGCCGGATTGTGTTGCCGCAGGCGCTGCCCGGTATGCTCACGGGCGTAATCCTGGGCCTGGAACGCGCCGCGGGGGAAACTGCGCCCATTCTGTTCACTGTAGCTGCCTTCTTCCTGCCGCGCTTGCCCTCCTCACCGCTGGATGCCACCATGGCGTTACCCTACCATCTTTTTGTCATCTCCACCCAGGTTCCAGGGATGCCGGTCAAAATTCAATATGGCACGGCGCTGGTGCTGCTCACCTTCGTCCTCGGCATGAACTTCATCGCCACCACCATCCGCTCGCGGGCGCGGGCGCGGCGTCAATGGTAACTCAGCATGAATAAAATCTCCATCGAAAACCTGACTCTGCATTATTCGGATGGCACTGAATCCTTGCGCAATATCACGATGGGCATCCCGGCCAACCAGATTACGGTTTTGTTCGGCCCGGCAGGAGGGGGCAAGTCGAGTTTGCTGCGGGTTTTAAATCGTCTCAACGATTTAGCGGATGTCACCTATCTGGATGGGCGCGTGCTCCTGGACGATGAAGATATTCTCAGCCCCAAGATCGATGTGATTAAACTGCGCCGCCGTGTGGGGATGGTCTTCGCCCGACCGGTGGTGCTGCCCATGAGCATCCGCCAGAATATAACCTACGGCCTGGAAGTTGCCGGAGTGAAAGACCACGCCCGCCTGGAATCCGCCGTAGAACGCAGCCTGCAGCAAGCTGCGCTGTGGGGTGAAGTCAGCGACCGCCTGGACGATGCCGCGATTGCGCTCTCTGGCGGGCAGCAGCAGCGTTTATGTTTAGCGCGTGTATTGGCCCTGGAACCCGAAGTGATCTTGCTCGATGAACCTACCTCCGGCCTGGACCCGATTTCAACGGGGAAAGTCGAAGAGTCGCTGCAAGTATTAAAGAAAACCTACACCATCATATTGGTCCCCCACTCGGTGCAGCAAGCCGCCCGCACCGCCGATTTTGCCGCTTTCTTCCTTCAGGGTGAGTTAATCGAGTATGCCGCCGAAAAAACCCTGTTCACGAATCCCCAACATCAACAAACCGAAGATTACGTCGAAGGCCGCTTTGGATAATAATTTATTGGAAAGGAAAATTGCATGACCAGAGAGACATTAGATCACCAAATTCAGGGTTTACTCGACAGCATCCTGGCATTGGGCAGCATGGTTGAAGAAGCCATCATCAAAGCTGTTAACGCGCTGAAAAACCGCGATATCGAATCGGCGAAGAGCATTTATGATGCCGATTCGATCATCAATCAAAAACGCTTTGAAGTCGAAAATGCGGCCATTATTACCATTGCGACCCAACAACCCATGGCGCGCGATCTGCGCATTTTGGCATCCGTGATTGATGTTGCCGGAGAATTGGAGCGCATGGGCGACTATGCCAAAGGAATCGCGCGAATTACGCTTCGCCTGGGAACCGAAGCGCCTATCAAGCCGCTGATCGACATTCCCCGCATGGCCGATATTACCGCCGGGATGCTCCACCGTGCGTTAGGCGCTTTTGTCAGTGCGGATAAAGATTGCGCGCTGGCCCTTCCCAGAGAGGATGACGAAGTTGACCAACTGTATAATCAGGTATATCGGGAATTACTAACTTTTATGATCTCAGATCCCACCACCATTGATCGAGCTACCTATCTCTTGTGGGTGGCGCATAATCTGGAGCGCACCGCCGACCGCGTGACCAATATTTGCGAGCGCACTGTGTTTATCGCGACGGGTGTTCTGGACGAGATTGACGTTTCAGACGACGAAGCGCGCTAGCCTGTATCAATTCTCTACTGCAACGAAAGTAATCGCGTGGTATCACCATAAAAACAGGAGTGTCTGTGCTGCCGCGCAACCCAAACACTCCTGTTTTCGTATCTCATGAGGGTGATGAATCTCCAATTGCTTTCAATTCCAGATAATGCTACACTACATGAAGCATCATCCCTTATCCGTTTTGGAGGTCTCGCTATGTCTGCCGGAAAAATTATTGCGTATGTCTTTGCCGCTATCCTGATTTTCTTTGGTGTGCTGTTTATCTGGGGCACATTCAGCCCGGAGGGGCAAATCGGATGGCTCGTAGTGGGTGTGATCAGTGTCGCCATCGGATTTGGATTAATCTGGTTTGCCGGGCGCAGCAAAGCCACACCCGCTGGTCAGGGGGAGAACGTAACCCTCAATATTGAACTCTCTGGCGATGTCAACCTGGAAACGATGAAATGCCAATCTTGCGGCGGCGCGCTGACTGCAAATAATATCCAAATGCTGGCCGGAGCGCCAGTGGTCAACTGCCCGTTTTGCAATTCCAGCTATCAGCTTACTGAAGAACCGAAGTGGTGACGCATCTCTGTCCTGACGTCAAGCGTGAAGGAGAAAACAAATGAAGAAAAAACTGATTTCTTTTCTTTTTATTCTCACGATTCTACTATCCATACCGATTGACACATTGGCTCAGACTTATTATTTCAGTCTCGACCAGGAGATTGTCAATGTTTACTGGCAGGAAGATGGCACCCTAGCGCTGGAATATGTCTTCTTCTTCACCAACGGCGCTGGCGTCTCACCGATTGATTTCGTAGATGTGGGTATGCCGAATAATAATTACAACATCTCAAACATCACCGCCGATGTCGATGGGCACCCCATTCTCGATATTGAATCATCTCCCTACGTAGATAACGGCGTGGCGCTGGGTTTGGGCAGCAATGCCATTCAGCCCGGGCGCAGCGGACGCGTGCGCGTGGCGGTGGCAGGCATCCGCAATGTATTGTATACAGACTCGACAGACAGCGCGTATGCCAGCGCTGTTTTCAGCCCAACCTGGTTTGGTTCGGAGTATGTATTCGGTTCTACAGATATTACTGTGATTTATCACTTGCCGCCAGGGGTCACATCTGAAGAACCCCGTTGGCACGCTTCCCCCTCGGGCTTCCCGGAGCAACCCCAGGCCGCGATCGACAACCAGGGCAGGGTTATGTATACCTGGCAAAATCCAAATGCCAATGGTTATACACAATATAAATTTGGCGCATCCTTCCCGAAAAGTTATGTGCCTGAAAGCGCCATCTACGCGCCCGGCCTGCTCGAACGCCTGGGTATTGACCCGGATGCGATCATCGGCTTCATGTGTTGCGGCGGGTTTGGGCTATTTTTCGTCTTCCTGAGTTGGGTCGGAAATCGCAGCGCCAAGAAACGTAAAATGAAGTATCTGCCGCCCAAGATTCGCATTGAAGGGCATGGCATCAAACGCGGACTGACCGCCGTAGAAGCGGCGATTTTGATGGAGCACCCCGCCGATAAAGTGCTGACGATGATCCTTTTCGCCGTGTTGAAAAAAGAGGCCGCCAGCGTAATTTCGCAAGACCCCTTGAAATTGGATATTCAGCATCCGATTGATGCCAAATTGCGTTCGTATGAACAAAAATTCCTGGAAGCTTTCCGCGAACCCAAAGCCGCCCAGCGACGCAAAAAATTACAAGACCTGATGATTGATCTAATCAAGAGTGTTAGCACGAAGATGAAAGGTTTCAGCCACAAGGAATCGGTGGCCTACTATAAGCACATCATGCAAAAAGCCTGGCAACAAATCGAGCAATCCGATACGCCCGAAGTGCGCAGCGAACGCTACGACGAACACATGGGCTGGACCATGCTGGATAAAGATTTCGACCAGCGCACGCAGGATGTCTTTCGCGGTGGGCCGGTATTTGTGCCAATCTGGTGGAATCGCTACGACCCCACCTGGAGCCGCAAAACCATCTCCCGACCCGTATCGACCGGCAGCGTACCCAGCAGCGGCAGCGGGCGCTCTGCGCCCTCCATGCCAAGCCTGCCCGGCGGCGAGTTTGCCGCCTCGATGGTGACCGGGATGCAAGGCTTTGCCAGTGATGTGGTCGGCAATGTGACCGACTTTACCAGCCGCGTCACCAACAAGACAAATCCGGCGCCTGTTGCCACGAGCAGCGGAGGCCGCAGTAGCGGCGGCAGTTGCGCTTGTGCTTGCGCCTGTGCCGGTTGCGCCTGCGCCTGCGCAGGAGGAGGACGATAAACGTTCCAACTTCCCAACGTTTGAATGTTCAAACGTTTTATGGAGCCACTTATGCACCTTTTTAGCGGTATGCAATCCTTTATAAAAAAAGATGTTTTCCCACCCCCTGGCCTGCATCATTACCTGCGCGAAGCGCCCGGCGAGCGCACGCGCGTCCATTTGCGCGTAGACCCTGACGGGCACGGCACGCTGATGATCAATGCCAATCAGGTAGTGCATCTTAACCCGACAGCGACGTTGATGGCTTTTCTCTTTCTTGAAAAAAAAACGCAAGAGCAGGCTGTGCGCCTGATTCAGCGTCAATATAAAATTTCTGCCGCCGACGCGCAGCGTGACTACTATCAATTTCTGGATGAATTCGAGGTCATCTTACAACCGGGTGGCTGCCTTGCCTGTTCGCTGGACGAGCTGGAAATCGCCATGCCTTTCAGTACGCGTCCATTGGCCCCCTATCGCATGGATTTAGCGCTCACCTATCGCTGCAACGACGATTGCGCCCACTGCTACAATGCCCGACCGCGCGACTTCCCTGAAATGAGTACCGACGACTGGAAACGCGTCATTGACCGCACCTGGGAACTGGGCATTCCGCATATTGTTTTCACCGGCGGCGAACCCACCCTGCGGGACGATCTCCCTGAATTAATCGCTCACGCCGAGGCCAATGGGCAGATCACCGGGATGAACACCAACGCCCGACGGTTGAGCGATCCCCAGTTTGTGGCAGCCCTCACCGGGGCTGGTCTCGATCACATCCAGATTACGGTCGAATCCCACGATGAAGCCATCCACGATCAAATGGTACGAAAAAATGGCGCCTGGCGACAGACCATCGCCGGGCTGAGAAATGTGCTCGCCAGCCCACTTTTCGTGATGACGAATACTACTATGCTGCAAGCCAATTACGCCGGTATCGGCGCTACGCTCGATTTTCTGGCCGACCTGGGCGTGCCAACCATCGGGCTAAACGCGCTGATTTATGCCGGGCGCGGTCTGGATGTAGGCACTGGTCTGCATGAAAATGAACTGCACCCACTGTTGGAAACTGCCATCCAGAAAACCGAGGCCCGCGGCCAGCGCCTGATCTGGTACACGCCCACGCAGTACTGCCATTTTGACCCCATGCAATATGATCTCGGCGTCAAAGGCTGCACAGCGGCGCTCTATAATATGTGTGTGGAGCCGGATGGCGGCGTGCTGCCTTGCCAGTCCTATTATCATCCGCTGGGGAATATCCTGCACGATACATGGGATTCGATTTGGAACCACAAGTTGGCTATTGGCATCCGGGAGCGCAGCTATGCCCCCGAGGCCTGCCATAATTGCATGTTGCTGCCCGAATGCGGGGCGGGCTGCCCGCTCTCGCTAGATGCAAACCAACCGGCGTTGATCCCTTTTAACAGCATTGCTACATTGACAGAAAATTTGGAACAACTGATTGCTTTGTAAAAGGCGCTAAAGACAACAACTGACGAACCAACCACCCATGGCAAATCTGATTACTTTATTTCGTTTCCCCCTATTGTTTGGATACGTCGCTCTGCTATATTCTGAAAACGCGGCGATTCAGTTGTGGTGCGTCCCTTTCATCGTTGTAATTATATTGATGGATACCTTCGATGGCATGATTGCCCGCGCGCTCAAAGAAACCAGTTTGATCGGCAGCGTGCTCGATATTGCCACCGACCGCACGCTCGAAATCGTTCTGTGGGTCGTCTTCGCCCACCTGGGTCTGATCCCAATCTTCATTCCGCTGATCGTCATCACCCGCGGCACCACCGTAGATGCGGTGCGCTCGGTGGGCATGCAAAAAAGCCTGAGCGCCTTCGAGCAGGTCAAGCATCCCATCACTCGTTTTCTGGTATCTTCGCGCTTCATGCGCAGTAGCTATGGTATTGCCAAAGGTTTTGCATTTGCTTTTCTAACACTTGATCTCGGCCTGACCACTGCCGCTTCACCGTGGAGCCCGGCAATCCACACCACTGCATTAATTTTGTCCTGGCTGGCAGTCAGCTTTACCATTGCCCGCGGCTTACCCGTGCTAATTGAAGGCTATAGCTTGCTGAAGGAAACCGCGTAAAATTTCCTTGATTTTTCCTATGAGGAAACCAGGAAGCCAAGAATTTTTTCTCCTGCATTCCTAGCTTCCTTATAGAAATACATCAAAACCATGAATCTGAACTTCCAATCCCTCACCAACAGCCGTGCTGCCGTAGGGTTGACCCTGTGGATCGGCAAAACTCTGCCTCTAGGCATGGCCTACCGGCTGGCCGAATGGTTTGCCGGGCGAATTGCGCGCCGCGAAAACAGTATCACCCGCGCTGTACGCAGCAATCAGTGGGTGGCACGCGGCGAAAAATCTACCCCCGCTGAGTTGGATGAAGCCGTCCATGAAGTACTATGCCACGCCGGACGCTGTTTTGTCGACCTGTATCACAATATCACCGATCCAGAAGGTCTGAAGACCCTCTTTGTACTCAGCGATAATGTGCGTAAATTGATTGAGCGCAGCCAATTCGACACTCCCGGCGCATTCATCGTCGCACCGCATACCAGCGCCTTCGACCTGGTCTTGCTGACGTTGGCCTATCACGGCATGAATGGAAAAGTACTGACCTATGGCAACCCAACCGGCGGTTACAAATTGCAAAATGATCTGCGCGCCGCCACCGGATTGGAGATCACCCCCGTGCGCGGCCACGAAACCGAAGTCGAAGTCATCGAATATATGCGTAGCGGTGGCATCGTACTCACGGCTATAGACCGTCCAATTCGTAATAAAGCCCACACGCTGACCTTCTTCGGGCAGCCCAGTCCACTCCCGGCGGGGCATATCCGCATGGCACTCGAAGCCGAAGTGCCGGTCATCGTTGTCGCACCGCAATTCATGCCCGATGGCACATATCACCTGCGCCTTTCAGAACCGATCTATATCCAGCCGCACGCTGATCCGGCTGAGGCCTTACGCCTGCACGCCGAGGCTGTATTGAAGGTCATCGAGGGCTATATTCGCCAAACTCCAGGGCAATGGATGATGTATTATCCGGTTTGGCCGGAGCTAATTGGGAATGACGAATGATGAACTCACAAGGGTCAATTCACAATTCACAATTCATCATTGCTCTCGGCATCGCGCTCTTCCTCCTGGGAACCACCCACTTCGCTCCTGCCGTCGCCCTGTGGGATGCGCGCCTGTTCCTTGCCCTGCACCCCCCGCTGCGGCGTTGGACACGCACTTTCCAAATCCTGTGGCACCTGGGACGCACACCTTTTACCATACTATGCCTCATCGTCGCCGCGCTCTTCAATCTACAAAGCGGCGTGCAGGCTGCCATCGTCTTCGCCCTGATCGCCTCCATCGAATGGAGCATCAAACGCACGCTGCAACGCGTCCGTCCCTTCACAGTTTTGCCCAATGTAGAAATGGGACAACCGCGTCAGCCGTACGATGCGTCCTTCCCCAGTGGGGATGCCATGCGCATCTGGTTTTTAGCGTTGGCGCTGCCGACGACCTTCGGGGTGCCCCTGTTCGTCGGCGTAGTGATGAGCATCCTGGCGTTGACCGTTTGCCTGGGGCGCGTGGCCCTGGGTGTTCACTATCCCCTCGATGTGCTGGCTGGAGCCGGGCTGGGCATTCTCGGCGCAGGAATATTTCAAATGATGCTTGCCAATTTTCAATTTGCAATTCTTTAGGAGGCCGCCATGAGCAACCTTGTCAATTCTATCCGAGAACTTTTTGTGCAAAAAGAACCCCTACCCGTGGGCGTATTTCATTATCAAACCCCGCCCGAGGTCGAGAATCCTTACCGTCTGCACCTGCGCCTGGATGCCAGCGGTGAAGGCATTCTGATCGTCAACGCTGCCACGGTGCTGCACCTCAACCAGACGGCTGCCGAATATGCCTACCATCTCGTACAGGAAACTCCCATTGAACAGGCCTCCCGCCAGATCGCCCGCCGTTATCGCGTACCCGCCAAACGAGCACAGCAAGATTTCGCTGATCTCAAAGAGCGCCTGCTGACGATGATCGATATGCCCGATCTCGACCCGGTGTCATTTCTGGGGTTCGAGCGCGACGATCCATACGGCGGCGAGATTGCTGCACCTTACCGTCTGGATTGCGCCCTGACCTATCGTCTACCCAAAGGCGTAAACCCCGAAGTTGCCCCGACCAAACGCGTCGATCGCGAACTAACCACTACCGAATGGCAGACGATTATCGACAAAGCATGGCAAGCCGGAATTCCGCATATTGTCTTCACAGGTGGCGAACCCACCCTGCGCGACGATCTACCCGAATTGATCGCCCACGCCGAAGCCAACGGGCAGGTGACGGGGTTGCTCAGCGATGGGCTGCGCCTTGCTAATAAAGATTATTTCAATATGTTGCTTCAAACCGGCCTCGATCACCTGCTGATGGTGCTGCGCCCCGAAGACGAAGCCGCCTGGGCCGCACTTGAAAAGATTCTCCCTGAAGATTTGCATACCACTGTACATCTGAGCATCACCCCCGAGAATGCCAGTGCCACCCCCGCTCTGTTAGAACGTCTTGCCGAAATGGGCGCCAATGCGATTTCGCTCAGCGAATCCAGCCCCGCTCTCAACGAGACGCTTCAATCCGCTAGCGCGTTGGCTGCCGAATTGGGACTCTCGCTGGTCTGGGATGTACCTGTGCCGTACTCTGAACGTAACCCTGTAACTCTTGAAATTGAAGAAGATGCCCCACCGCAGGGAGCCGGACGCGCCTGGCTCTATGTAGAACCCGATGGCGATGTGCTGCCCACGCAGGGCGTTAACCAGATATTGGGCAATCTTCTGCGGGATGAGTGGGAACAGATTTATCGCTAAAAAAGAGCCGGTCAATTTCATTGACCGGCTCTTTTTTTAGCGCCTTCGCCTACCCAATATGGCCGCCAGGCCACCCCCAATCAATACGACTGGCGAACATACCAACATGATAATCCCGGCAATTAGTAGGCCTTGCGCCGCGGCATGTTGACTCTCTACAAAAGCCACCCGATCGCCAGCAAATAACTCATCGGGCAAAATGCCCCCCGAGGCAGCTTTCTTCCCCAGAGTGGTCACCAGATCACCATCGTAGAAGCCCAGATAGCGGTAAGAGCCGTCGGGCAGCGATTGTGAATCATAGGGGGCTGTCTCTCGCGAATTGGAGAGAATCAACACCTCGTGCAACGGGCCACTCAAATTGACGTCTGTTGCCCCCCATAAATCCACCCACTGTCCCCCTACATCCAGGCGTAAATCGGGTATCCGAGTTTCGATTCTCTGCCAGGAGCCGCTGGGCTGGCTATCGCTAGTTTCAGATGTATCTTGGCGAACCTGCCACTCATCCACCTTATAGGCCACAAAATTATTAACATCTGGCAGCGCCTCGCCCTGCAAAATCCCGGTGACCAGCAACTCATCGCCCGGAGCCGAGCTCGTGACGGTTGCAGCATCCATCAGCGGCAATTGCTCAATGCGCCGCGCCTCCAGTTTTTGCCGGGGGGCGAGAAAAAACACGAATAACAGGCCGCAGCTCAGCAGCACAACCGCACCAATCCCTACCCAAATCAGGGCGCCAAAGCGTTCTCGCAACGATCGAAAAAGATTCATTAAGCACCTCTTGAAAACTGATACAATGTAGGTTCCATCTACACATCTTAACAATTTCCATTTTACCGTGTTTTCCTTGTTAATTTGCAAGATTGTGAGGCATCATGCAATCCCAATATTCTCCATCCCAAACCAGGCAACTCAAGAATATCTTCAAATGGCTCAACCGCTGGATCGTATTTGTCTTCCGCGCTGGCTTTGGCCCTTTTTTCACCCGACAAACATTTGCCGGGAAAATCATGGTCATCGAAAACGTTGGACGCAAAAGCGGCCTCATCCGTCAGGCTCCGGTCAACTATGCGATCGCGTCCGAAGGAAACGCGGTCTACTGCCTGAGCGGATTTGGCGCCAAATCCCAATGGTATCGCAATATTCAGCATAACCCGCAGGTAAATGTCTGGATCGGTGTGCAACGCATCCCCGGCATGGCTCATTCGTTGGAGAATTTCGAAAATCATCTGGATATCTACCGTCGGGTGTTGATCAATAGCGGTTTCGCCGCACCGCTTTTTGAAGGCCTGAATCCCAAAACTGCGCCCAAAGAAATTATTCGCTCGATGGCACAACGCTCGCCTTTGATCCGCATTGAACTCGAAACCGCTCCCGAAACCACGCAACCACACCCCGCCGATCTGGCCTGGATCGTGATCAGCGCCCTGTTCGCCTGGGGCCTGCTGCGTCGAATGCTGTGCCGCAATCACGCATGAGTCTCACCCCGCAAGACTGGCACGCCCGTTTTAGCCAACAAGCCCAATGGACACGCGCCCTGCGCGCGCACCTGTTTCCGCGAATGGGATTTAATGTTGCGCGACAAATTTTGGATGTGGGCTGTGGTACAGGCGCGCTATTTGGGGAATTATTGGCCCAAAGCGATGCGGCTATTTTCGGCGTGGATATTCAACGCCAACACCTGAGGCTGGCGCGTACTCACAAAGATGTACTACTCTCGCAGGGGGATGCCCTCCAAATGCCATACGCCAATGAAGTATTTGATATCACCCTGTGCCATTTCCTGCTCCTGTGGGTCGCTAACCCGGTGCAGGCGCTCAGCGAAATGGCGCGTGTGACACGTCCCGGTGGCATGGTGCTGGCTCTGGCCGAACCCGATTACGGCGGACGGATCGACTTTCCCACGGAACTGGAGCAAATCGGTGCATGGCAAACCGAATCACTCAGACGTCAGGGCGCAGATCCGCTGATCGGGCGTAAACTCTCTGGGTTATTTCATCATGTTGGATTCGAAAATATCGAAACGGGGGTTTTAGGCGGGCAGTGGCGCGGTGCGCCGACAGATGATGCATGGAAAAGTGAGTGGAGCGTATTGGAATCAGATTTCGCGCAGACGTCCGAGTTCTCTGGGAACTCGAACGTCTTAAAACAACTCGATGCTGGTGCCTGGGCAAGTGGCCAACGGGTACTCTTTGTGCCCACATTTTACGCGATAGGTTGGGTCAGACAGCTATAAATCATGCTCTACTTCATGCACATGGGCATAAAGATTCGCCAGCCATATTTTGCCTTCTTGCGTCACATCCAGATAACTCATGGCATCTGACAAATAAGGATATGCCACTTCCCAATAGAATTTAATATAATTACTACGCATATTCCCCGGGCTTTCATAACCAAGCTTCTGATTCATCCCAATCTCTTCAAACTCATAAAATAGCGCCGGAGTTTTGCGCAAATAATTCAAATCGCCAAGCTGACCAATTAGATCGGCTGCCCGCACCAGGCCAGCATAATCGCCTGTCTCCTGATAGGCATCGTCTTTCGGAATGGGGAAACGCGTGCGTTCAATATACGCGCAAATCAATTCGGCCTCTACTTCTGCGGTTAATTTATGGATGTCAAAACGCTCTTGCACAAAAAGTTTGCTGCGGTCAACATGGTATGCTGACAGGGCCGCATCGGTGCCGTCAGCCGAAATCTGCACGGTTTGACCTGCAATGCCCGTGGCATATTCTCCCCGTTTATCGGCCCGGCAAACACCGCGTACATAACCAATATCATGGCACAACAAAGCCATCATAACATGCAGCCAGTCGTGTGGTGTAACCCCTCCCCGTAGAATATGTTTGCCCTTCAGGATCGATTGACCAGCCAGCGTAACCAGAATGGTATGTTCTACATTATGATAGAGCGCATCGGAGTTGGCGATATTTTCAAGCGCTAATCGGCCTGTCCATTCGATAATGTTGGCAAATTGTGGCTCCAGGGCAGAATACGTCTGCTGATAGGCAGCTTTGAGGCTTTTTACAAAATGCTCAATGACCAATTCTTGATAGTAAAACATCGAATTCAACTCACCTTTTCGAGATAAGTCACGTAAGTAAAACAAAGACTAAGCTTTCGGCAAACCGACTTCAATCTGCTCATTCTGGATTCGCACCGGATAAGCGGGAATTGACTCGACAGCGGGCAGAGTCAACGCTTCGCCAGTCCGTACATCAAAACGCGCCCCATGCCGCGGGCAAGCGATCTCACAACCAGCCAGTTCGCCATCCCCCAGCGGGCCGTCATCATGCGAACAGAGATCGGCAATTGCGTAAATATCCCCGGCGATATTAAAAACCACCATATACAAGTCGTCAATTTCGATGAATAAACGCTCTCCATTGGAAAGTTCATCCAGCGCGGCAACGACGACAAATTCGCATTCCGAAGGATCTAGCCGATGGTAATGCATAGCTATTCCACCAGGTCATCGCTGACTTCATCTTTGCCCAGACCATAGGCTCCGGCTTTGAGCACTTTCAACGAGAGCAGGGCACATTTGAGACGCACCGGACCGAGTTCAATGCCCAATAATTCGAGCAAATCATCTTTAGTTAGCGCCTTGACTTCATCCAGCGTTTTCCCGTGGATAAATTCAATTAGCAAGTCAGCAGAAGCCTGCGAAATCGAGCAACCCTCACCACTATAAGCGGCTTCGATAACAACATCGTTATCGTCCACACGCACATCCACACGAATATGATCGCCGCAATAGGGATTATCATCTTCAAATGTAAAATCATGCGGATCAAGCTCGCCGCGGAATTGGGGATTTTTATAGCGGTCAATAATTAGTTCGCGGTATAGGTCATCCATGATCTTGTGTTCTCTTGTAACGAAACTTATGAAAATAATTTCTTGACTTTATAAATACCATCTACCAGGCGATCTACTTCTTCGAGGGTGTTATAGACATAAAAACTGGCTCTGGCAGTCGCCGGGATACCGAATTTTGTATGCAGGGGCATGGCACAATGATGACCCGCACGCACGGCAATACCGTCTGCATCCAGAATTTGGGAGATATCGTGTGCGTGCGCTTCGGGCAAGGTAAACGATGCTACCCCGCCCCTTTGTTCTGCCGCTGGGCCAAAGACCTTCACACCGGGAATTTCTTCCAGGCGTTCCAGCGCATAGGTGATGATCTGGCGCTCGTGCCGTTCAACAGCTTCCATGCCCAAATTGGCGAGATAATCCACCGCTGCGCCAAAGCCTATCGCTTCGGCGATCGCCGGGGTTCCAGCTTCAAATTTGTAAGGCAAAGCATTGCTTTGGAAAGAACGCAACTCCACACGCTTAATCATGTCGCCACCACCCAGAAAAGGCGGCATGGCTTCGAGCAATGCTTTGCGCCCATAAAGAATACCAATTCCGCTGGGACCAAGCATCTTATGAGCTGAAAAAGCCACGAAATCCGCATCCAGCGCCTGCACATCCACTGGCAAATGCGGCACCGACTGGGCCCCATCTACCAATGTCAGCGCGCCGACTTCATGCGCCATGCGGATGATCTCTGCCGCGGGGTTGATCGTGCCCAACACATTCGACATATGTGTGAAGGCGACCATTTTGGGTTCCAGTCTGAGCAGACGGGCATACTCATCCAAATCGAGCAGGCCATCCCCAGTCACGGGAATAAACTCAAGGCGCAGGCTGCGCTCCTGGGCCAGCATCTGCCAAGGAACCAGGTTCGAGTGATGCTCCATCTCGGTCAGGACGACCATATCGCCCAGATTGAGATTGGCACGCCCCCAGGATTGAGTCACCAGGTTGATCGATTCTGTGGTGTTGCGGGTGAAAATCACCTCTCGGGGGGTCGCCGCGCCAATGAACGCGGCAATCCTCTCGCGGGCCGATTCGTAGGCCGCGGTCGATTCTTCCGCCAGCACATGAATCCCGCGGTGAATATTGGCATTCGAATACCGATAGAACTCATCCATCGCCGCGATCACCTGAAGCGGTTTCTGGCTAGTTGCCGTCGAGTCGAGGTAGATCAATGGCACCGCGGGATGTACTTCCCGACTCAAAATTGGGAAATCAGCCCGAATTTTTTGCACATCAAATGCTGCTATCATATGATCTGTTGTAGACATGCGTAATTATCCAATATAAAAAATGTGGCTTTTCTCAGCCACATTTTTGTGCTTTTAATCACCCGCGGCTGCGAGTTTTCGGGCGGCGGATATTTTCGGCCTCTTTAGGACACCATAATACATGATCGGGGACCATCCAGCCATTTGTCAAATAAACATTCTCACGAAACTGGATAGCAACCATTTTGTCATCTACCTGAACGACAACACCAGTAAGCCAATCGCGCACGCGGTCTTTTTTGTCGTTGTCGTGGTCGCATAGAACTTCAACCATGTCGCCAACTTCATATTCACGCCTTGCTTCGGGAGGAGCGGAAAAAGGTAAACCTGCCAATTTAACCTCCAAATAAGAAAATCTCACTAAATAATACCAGGGCTTACGCAGTTCAAAACAATTGCGCCGATGTCGGGGAATGACACCCCCTATTTACAGGCTTATCGCTGAAAAATGCGTAAGTTTAAAACAATCTATTATAAGGCAAAACTTGCTTATTGTGCGTCCATTTTTTCTTGAATTGCTTCCTGAAACCGATTGCGCACACCATCAAAGGGGATTCGCTGCATAATCGGATCGAAGAAACCTTCCACAACCAGGCGCTCGGCCTGCTCATTGGGAATGCCGCGGCTGCGGAGATAAAACACGAGATCAGGGTCAATCTTCCCCACGGTAGCGCCATGCGTGCAACGCACGTCATCAGCCAGAATTTCCAGGCCAGGGATCGAATCGGCGCGGGCATTGTTGCTGAGGATCAGGTTACGATTGGCCTGATAGCCATCGGTTTGTTGTGCGTCGGGGGCCACGTAAATCATCCCCTGCCACACGGAACGGCTCTCGCCTTTCAGTGCGCCCTTAAATAGCAGGTCGCTGGTGGTGTGCGGGGCAAGATGATTTTGCTGGGTATCATGGTCGAGAAGCTGCTGTCCATCGGTAAAATAAAAGCCCGACATACGGCCATTGGCACCTTTCCCGGCTAAATCCAAATCGGAGAAATTTTTGGTCAGGCGAGTGCCAATCGCGCCAAAAATCCAATCAATATTGCCGTCTTGTTCCACGCGGGCGCGCTCATGGGTGAAATTCCACACAGTATCGCCCAGGGATTGCAACTCAACAAAACGCAGATTTGCACCTGCGCCCACACACAACTCAACAATGCCTCCGTGCAACGTTTGTGCCTGGGCGCCATTTGGCGAGGCCACTTCATGAACATAGGTTAGCTCAGCGCCTTCTTCCAGCCAGATTACTAAATGAGAAAAATGAGCCAAGTTTTCGCCAGCCGCCCACACAAGGCTGTGCAATGGCTCTTTCACCTGTACACCCCGCGGCACATACACAAAAACGCCGTTAGGTGTTAAAGCCGCCGTCAGGGCGGCAAATTTCCCTTCTGCCGGATCAACGACTTTCCCCAACGCTTTTCCAAATTCTTTGGGATATTCGCGGGATGCAGTTTCAAAATCCGTGAAGATAATGCCTTTCGGAGCCGATTCTGACTCGAAGTTTTTCTCCATCCCACCGGGGAGCAACGTGATCTGGCCCCCGTGTTGATTGCCAACCAGTGGCTTCAACAACCGCGAGGGGATCGCGGGCAAATCCAAATAGGCATCTGCCCCAGGCAATAGAAAATCGCCTTCCAGGCCGCGAATATCGGTGCGACGCCAGGGTTCGTCTTTCGTCGTTGGGTAAGGCAATTTCTCAAACGCATCCCAGGCACGGGCGCGAAAATCAGCCAAAATTCCGTCTCCCTCGCCGGGAATTGCCATATCCCGTGAAAAATGGAAACCTTCAAATTGCGTTTTTCGACGCGTTCTTTGTGTTCTCGCAACTATTTTTTTCGTTGTCATAATATATCCATCTTAGTGTCGACATCTTGACGTCAAGGTGTCTGACGCAACTATCCGATCGAGCCTTCCATTTGCAATTGAATCAGCCGGTTCATTTCGATCGCATATTCCATTGGCAATTCTTTGACCAGCGGTTCGATAAAACCCGAAACGATCATCGTGGTAGCTTCTTCTTCAGACAAACCGCGGCTCATCAGGTAGAACATTTGCTCCTCGCCAATTTTTGATACCGAGGCTTCGTGCCCAATATTGACATCTTCGTCATCGATTTCGATATATGGATAGGTATCGGAACGCGAACCCGGGTCCAGCAACAGGGCATCACAAACCACGTTCGAGCGCACATCCCCCATCCCTTCATGCACTTTGAGCAAGCCGCGGTACGATGCTCGCCCGCCGTCTTTGCTAATCGATTTCGATACGATCTTGCTGCTGGTATGCGGAGCAAAATGGATCACTTTCCCACCGGTATCCTGATGCTGGCCTTTCCCGGCGAATGCCATCGAAAGAATTTCGCCATGCGCACCCGGCCCCATCAAATAGCAGGAGGGGTATTTCATGGTCAGTTTGGAGCCCAGGTTGGCATCTACCCATTCCATGGTGGCGCCTTCTTCTACGATGGCGCGCTGGGTCACCAGATTATAAACATTATTCGACCAGTTCTGGATGGTGGTATAGCGCACGCGGGCATTCTTCTTGACCACAATCTCGATCACGCCGCTGTGGAATGAATCGGTTGTATATTGCGGAGCGGTACAGCCCTCCACATAGTGAACCTGTGCGCCTTCATCCGCGATAATCAGACTACGCTCAAATTGGCCGATATTGGCGATATTCAAACGAAAATACGCCTGCAAGGGCAAATCAACTTTCACGCCCGGGGGAATGTATACAAAAGAACCACCCGACCAGACCGCACTATTGAGAGCCGCCAGCTTATTATCTTCAATCGGAATGACGGTGCTAAAATATTCTCGGAAAAGTTCGGGGTGCTGACGCAAGCCTTCTTCGATGCTCAGGAAAATAACGCCCTTTTTTTCAAGGTGCTCCTGAATGCTATGATAGACCATTTCGGATTCGTATTGCGCACCCACACCAGCCAGGAATTTTTGCTCGGCTTCAGGAATGCCTAATTTGTCAAAAGTATCTTTGATACTATCGGGAATATCATCCCAGGATTTACCTTCACCATCTGAAGGCCGAACGTAATAGTAAATATTTTCCAGGTCAAGTTTGGCAATATCGCCCCCCCAGGTGGGCATTGGACGCTGTTCGTAATGCGCCAAAGCGCGCAAGCGGAAATCCAGCATCCACTGTGGCTCACCTTTCATGGCCGATATTTGTTCGACAACATCTCGACTCAACCCTTTGCCGGTGTTATACACAGAAACATCGGGATCACTAAACCCATACTTGTAATCGCCAATACCTTCTAAAAGTTGATTATCTGAACTCATAATTTCTCCAGTAAGATAGTTGAGTAATTATTAATTGGATAGTTGATATTGAACTTTCAAAAACTATGCAACTATCTAACTATGCCACTACCGAACTATGTTTCTCGCGCACCCAATCGTAGCCCTGTTCCTCAAGTTGAAGCGCCAATTCGGGGCCGCCAGATTCGACCACACGTCCGTCGAGCATGACATGCACAAAATCAGGCTGGATATAATTTAAAATCCGCTGGTAGTGCGTAATCACCAAAGCGCCAAATTCGCTGTTACGCAAGGCGTTCACGCCTTCGGAAACAATTCGCAAGGCATCAATATCCAGGCCAGAGTCGGTTTCGTCAAGGATGGCGATCTCGGGTTGTAGTGTTGCCATTTGTAGAATTTCAGCACGCTTCTTTTCGCCGCCTGAAAAACCTTCGTTGAGATAACGTCCGGCAAAAGCATGATCCATTTTCAACATATCCATGCGCTCTTTGAGCATGGTACGAAACTGGGGAATTTTAATGCCCTTATCTTCTGGGTCGGCTGCTTTGCGGTGGGCGTTGATCGCTGTGCGCAAGAAATTTGCCACGGTCACCCCCGGGATGGAAACCGGATACTGAAAAGCCAGGAACAACCCCAAGTGAGACCGCTCGTCCGGCTCTAATTCCAGAATATTTTCGCCCTTAAACCAAACTTCCCCACCAGTAACATCATAATTGGGATGTCCCATCAACGCATAAGCCAGGGTAGATTTACCGGTGCCATTCGGTCCCATAATGGCATGAATTTCACCCTGACGCACCGTCAGGTTCAGCCCTTTTAGAATTTCGTTTCCTGCCACGTTAACGTGCAGATCCTTAATCACCAACTCAGACATGAAAAATACTCCTTGGTCGACATGACGAAAACACCATCGATGTCGGAAATTTCTATTGGTTGAACGGGCGGTATTATAGCACGCGGCTTGTTTTAGGTCAATATTTCAGATAAATTTCATATATATTATTGACATTCGAATTAACGGATGATATACTGCCTTTACTAAGGAATAGCATTAAATGTCTACTACACGCGACAAAGTTCTCAAAACCCTGCTCACCCGCCAACGCTGCACGATCAATGATCTGGCAGAGGCTGTGGGGATAAACCCAATATCAGTGCGTCACCACGTCAACAAGCTGGAAGCCACCGGACTGGTAGCTTCGGAAGAAGAACGGCATGGCGTAGGCCGTCCGCGCCTGGTATATTTTCTGACTGAGAAGGGTATGGAAAAATTCCCCAGCCGTTATCTTAAACTTACTGTAAGGTTGCTTCAGCAACTCAAAGAAACCCTGCCTGCCGCGATGGTGGGAGAACTCTTCAGTCAGATGGCCGATGATTTGGCCGCCGATTACACTGCTGAAATGAATCTGGCAGAACTCCCCATGGAAGAACGCCTTGATTTAGTCAAAGACCTCTTGAGCGCTGAAGGCTTCAATATGGAGTGGGAACAAAAGGCTGATAGTTACCACATCCGTGAGGTAAGTTGTCCGTACCTGCATGTTGGCCAGTCGCATCCCGAGGTTTGTGTGGTTGATGAAACCCTGATCTCAAATATGCTGGCTGTCCCTATAGAAAAAGTAAAATGCATCTTGCAGGGGGATTCGTTGTGTACTTATATCGTCCCCAAACACAGCATTACTACAGAGGAAATTAAGAGTTAATATGAGCGCAATCCGTCCACGCCCAAAATGGCTTATCGAAGATACACACCCAGATTTGTTTCAACCCGTTGATGCTGCCTTCCGGGAGGTTATGGACCCCGAAATTGGCCTCAACATTATGGAACTTGGCCTGATTCGCGATGTCAGCATCAATGAAGAAAATCTTGCCCATGTGGTGATGATTATGACCACCCCGTTCTGTCCCTACGCACCGGCATTGCTCGAAAACGCACGTTCAAAGGCTGCCGAAGCTCTCGAACGGGAAGCCACCATCGAGATGGGTATGGAATACTGGGATCCCAGCTACATGGAAGACGGCGTCGGCGCGGATTGGGGTTTATTCTAAACATCAAAAAACTATTCTCAAAAAAGCGAGGGCGTCAATGCCGCCCTCGCTTTTTTGATGGAATCTGTACTTCACAAATCAAATCCTTTATGTTATCCTTGCACGGCTTTCCGCTCCTAGACGCATTCGCGGTGTCAGGGGCAAATTCCATGGAAAGGAGGTAATTATGCGCGATTACGAACTCATCTTCATTATTCATCCCGACCTGGATGATACCGCCAGCAATGACGTATTAGAAAAGGTTAAAGGTTGGATTACCGAAGCAGGGGGGGCTGTCAACAAAGTTGACCCTTGGGGAAAACGCAAGTTGGCTTACCCAATTCGCAAACAGAATAGCGGCCAGTATTTTCTGCTCAATATTCAGATCGCCCCTAGCTTTGTAACCGAGTTAGAGCGCAGTTTACGGTTCCAAGAACCTGTAATGCGCTTTATGGTCACTTCGATTGAAGAATAAGCATTAGGAGGCTGATATGAGCCGGGGCTTAAACAAAGTCATGATCATTGGTCATCTGGGACGCGATCCTGAGATGCGCTACACGCCATCGGGTCGTCCGGTGACTACTTTTAGCGTCGCCACAAACCGAAGTTGGTCAACCGCCGATGGTGAACGACGCACAGATACCGAATGGTTCAACGTCGTCACCTGGAATAAACTTGCCGAAATTTGCAATCAATATCTAACCAAAGGACAGCAAGTTTATATTGAAGGGCGTTTGCAAACTCGCCGGTGGGAAGACTCAAATGGCACCCGCCACACATCGGTTGAAGTTGTCGCAAATGAAATGACTATACTCGGTGATCGCCGTGGCAGCGATGAGATTGATGATGAAGAACCCATCGAGGATGAATTTCCTTTTTAGCCACAGCACAATCAGCCATAACGAAAACAATCACTAATCAGGAGTAATAACTGTGAGTGCATACCAACAGAGGCGTTATTTCAAGCCGAAAAACTGCCGGTTTTGCGCAGACAGCAAAGTCAAGATTGATTATAAAGAGACTGATCTGTTACGCCAGTATGTGCATGAGGACGGAAAAATCCGTCCTCGTCGCCAAACCGGCACCTGCGCCAAGCACCAACGCGCCATCACAAAAGCAGTAAAGCGTTCCCGACATATTGCGCTATTGCCATTTGTTGGCGAAGTTTTACGCTAGAAAATAACATGTCCCATGGGGCATAGAGTATCCCACTCTATGCCCTGATTCTTTATCCAACCCTTGGCAGCAACAAGATTATCGACCCAAATTCCAGGGGCTACCTTTAACTGCATACCAAAATAATAATCGAGTAAGCTATGGCAAAACAGACACAAAAACCGGCTGCGAGCAGCCGCAAACGCTTGGCTCGCGTCGAACGCGAAAATATTCAAAAGCGCATCATCACTATCGCAACGGTTATTATCGTCAGCCTTGTTGTGCTGATTGCGGTTTTTGGCACCATCAAAGAAGGCGTAATTGACCCTCAGAAGCCTGTAGTCACCGTAGGCGACTACGAAGTATCCCTGGCCCAATTCCAGGCACGGGTACGTTACCAGCGCTTCCAACTTGTTAACCAATACGCCAGTTACTATAATTTCCTGCAGAGTTTTGGTGACGCAAATACCCAATCGCTACTGGAAAACAATCTGCGGCAAATCCAGTTTCAACTCGAACCGGTTATTCTCGGCACCACTGTGATTGATGATATCGTCGCCGATTTGCTGGTTCAACAGGAAGCCGAAAAGCGCGACATCACCGTAAGCGATGATGAAGTTAACCAATTTATCGCGGAAAATTTCTTCATGTATTTTCCGAACGGGACTCCTACCCCTGAGCCAACACGCGAACTGCGCCCTACTTCGACTCTCTCACCCGAACAGTTGACACTGGTCCCCCAGGAGCCAATGGCTACCCCAGAGGAAGCTGCTGCCGAAGAAGAAACCCCAGCAGAAGCAGAACCCACCGCGGAGCTGCCCACCGCAACCCCCTACACCGAAGACGCCTTCCAAACGCAACTCACTGAGTATCTCGACTATATTGCAATCTATGCCGATGTCACAGAAGAAGATTTGCGCTGGATGATCGAGGCCGATATTTATCAGGAAAAACTCATCAAGGCGCTAACCGATGATCTTGAAACCGAAGAAGAACAAGCCTGGGCGCGCCATATTTTAGTAGCCGATGAAGAGACCGCGCTTGATGTGATTGAACGCATCAATAATGGTGAAGACTTCATCACCCTGGCTCAAGAACTTTCTACTGATACTGGCAGCGCCCCATTGGGCGGCGACTTGGGCTGGTTCGGCCATGAACAAATGGTGGCAGCTTTTGATCTGACTGTCTTTGAACTTGAGATTGGCGAGATCAGCGCTCCGGTGGAATCAAATTTTGGCTGGCACGTTATTCAACTTTTAGGGCGTGAAGTGCGGTCAATTTCTGAGCAGCGACTGGCAACCATCAAGGAACAAACTTTCCAAAACTGGGTGACTGAACAACGCGCCAACTCGGAAGTTGTGATCAACGAAACCTGGAGCGAGAATATTCCCGAAGAACCGGCAATTCCGCCAGAAATTGCATTACCCTAACTTCAAAAAAATGGATAAAAAAAGAGTGTCGGCGATTGCCGACACTCTTTTTTTATCCACTGGCTCGACATGACAGACAAAAAATATCCACTCCTATATCCATCAAAATGCACCATCCCCAATTGTTTGCTGTAAAATCAGCAACTCGTTGATGCCCTTCTCTGCCAGATCAAGCAATGCATCGAGCGCGCTACGCGAAAAAGGGTCTCCTTCGGCGGTACCTTGCACTTCGATGAATTCACCGCGGGCATTCATGACCACATTGACATCGGCCTGGGCGCGGGAATCTTCGGTATAGCACAAATCGAGCATAGGCTGGCCGTCTACAATCCCCACGCTGACGGCGGCCACCGGCGACAGAAACACCTCCGGGGGCACCTCCCCCGCCTCGAGCAAAGTCTGAAGCGCCAATCTCAGGGCCACATATCCCCCGGTGATGGCCGCGGTGCGCGTGCCGCCATCCGCTTGCAAGACATCACAATCCACAATCACGGTACGCTCCCCCAGTTTCTCCAAATCTACCGCGGCGCGCAAGCTGCGCCCGATCAGACGGCGGATTTCTTGCGTGCGTCCGCCCAGGCCGTTCGTCTCGCGGCGGGTACGTTCTGTGGTGGCCCGCGGCATGAGTGCATATTCACCGGTCACCCAGCCGCCGGGGATATTTTGGCGCGTCTTCCAGCGCGGTGCGCCCGCCTCAATGGTGACGTTGCAAATCACTTTGGTGTTGCCAATCTCGATCAGCACGGAGCCTTCGGGGTAGATCACATAGCCCGGCGTGAATTTCACCGGGCGCAGGTCATCATAATTTCGTCCGTCAATACGTTTTTGAGACATCATTTTTTACTTTACTCGATCACGTCGGCGACTTCATCCAGTTTCAGGCTGATAACCTGGCTGGCGGTGTCGCGCCCTTTGGTGACGCCGTAAATCACATCGGCGGCCTGAACAGTGTTGCGGTTGTGCGTAATGACAATAAACTGAGTATTCTGGGCGAGTTCGCGCAGCAGATCGCGGAAACGGCCCACATTGGCCTCATCGAGCATGGCATCCACTTCGTCAAGCACGCAAAACGGCGTGGGCGAAACCTTGAGCAATGCAAAAACCAGCGCAGTAGCCGTCAGACTGCGCTCACCGCCTGAAAGCAGCGAAAGCCCTTGCGTGCGGCGCCCCGGTAAGCGCGCTTCAATATCAATACCGGTATCCGTCATATTCTCGGGGTCCGTGAGTACCAGTTGTGCCGAACCGCCACCGAATAAACGGGTGAAAATTTGGCGAAATTCTGCCGCCACGGCGTCGAATGTAATCCGGAACTCGCGCTCCATGAGTACATCCAACTCTGTAATGACTTCGCGAATATCAGCTTCGGCCTTCTTCGAGTCTTCAACCTGAGCGGTCATAAATGTATAGCGTTGGCTGACTTCCTCGTATTCGCGCTGGGCATCGGGGTTCACAGCGCCAATGCGCCGCAATTGGGCGCGCTGCTGCTTAATCGTTTCTTCCAGCCCTTCGGGCAGCTCTTCAACCACAGGCAGTTCTTGCACCATATTACTGCCCAACGGCAGTGGTGTCGGCCCAGAAACTTGCTCATCATATTCAAACGATACCAACCCGAAATCAGCCTCAATGCGCTCGCGCCAGCGATCCAAAGCTTCCTGACAGCGGGTTAATGTCAATTGCGCCTGTGAATTACGGCGATCAGCCGCACTGAGCTTATTCCGCGATTGAGTCTCATCGCCCATCAGGCTGTCTTGCTGCGCCTCAGCGGCGACCAACTCTGCGTCAGCGGGGTCAATCAGGGCTTGCAACGTATCAACCTGCGTAATCAATTCCGCTTCTTGACTGCGTAAGGTATTTTTTGCCTGATCTAGTTGGGATATTTCAGCCTGCATGTGTGCCAAACGGGATTTAATCTCAGTAAATGATTGGCTGGCATCGGCAACCGTCTGGTTGCGTTCACGCTGGCGATCCAGGGTATTTTTCAGGGCCTGTTCCACAACAGCAGATTGTGTATCCCAATGATTGGCTTCCAGTTGAAATTCTTCGAGGGAAATGGCATTCAGCGCGGATTGCAATTGACGCAGATTGTCACGAGCCTGCGTGGATTCTGCTTCCAGAGCGGAGACACGTTCTACCATCTGGCGTGATTCGGCTTCCCCATGTTGGAGCGCGTCTCGCAGGTTGCTTTGCTGCGCGCGCTGCCACTCTGCTTGTCGCCGGGCTTGTGTTACCTCCAAGGAAACTTCGCCGCGTCTGCGCTCAGTGGCTTCAGCCTCGCGGCGCGCCTGATCGAGCATACTCACCAGATTGCGCTCATCACCGATGCGCGAATTCAAAGTTTGGTCAAGTTTTTCAATCGCATCCACAGCCACGTTGAGTTGTTTCTGCGTTGCTTCAATTTGCGCCTGCAATTCGCGGCGCTGGCGCGGTCTACTCAGGGTGCTGGCGCCTCCCATCTGCCCCGACATCACCGGGCCGCTGGCGTAAAAAATCTCGCCTTGTAACGTCACAGCCCGCGCCGATTGGGGCAATCCAGTCAATACACGGCGAGCGGTTTTGCGATCATCAACAATGATGGTATGCCCCAGCAACAAATCCACCGCCGGGCGATATTCGGGTTGCGCCTGAACGAGATCAGCAGCCAACCCCACAACGCCATCGGTGGGCTTCACCGAAAGCGGCTCTGGCGGGATGAGCGCATCCAGGGGCAGCATAGCCCCTCGGGCCGTTTCACTCGCCAAAACTTCCAGCGCATTTTCAACGGATGCACCGCCTGCCAACAAAACGGCATCCAAATATTCGCCTAATGCAATCGCAATTGCCGCCTCGTAAGCTTCGGGCACATGCAATTGGCTGCTCAACGCCCCCTGCGCGCCGCCAAGCGCGCCCTTCTGCGCCGACTTCAATAGCGCCTGCGTCCCTGATGTATATCCAGAAAGCGCTTTATCGGCCTGTTCCAACACATCTAATTGGGCCTTTGAACGCGCCAACTCAGCCTGCGCTTTGGATTGCTGTTCCAGTTTTTGCTTGCGCTCGGCTTCCAGTTGAACGGTTTGCTGGCGATGGGTATCCAAATCTTGTTGGGCGGTGTGGCGCGCGGCCTGGGCTTGCTGCACAGCCGATTCAGCCTCGCCCAGCCGCGCCTGGGCAGTTTGCAGTTCGCCCTCGGCAATAGATAGAGCTTCTTCGGCCTGGAGCAGCTCAGCCTGTCGGCGCTCCGCCCGGGTGCGATGTTCTTCCAGGCGTGTGTTCAGGCGCGTTTGTTGGGCAGAAAAATCAGTCAGTTGCGCTTGTCCCTGACGAATATTCTTCTCGGCTTCCGCGCGCTCCGACTGGCGTTGCTTCAATTGCTCACGGGTTTCAGCCGCTTTTGCCTGGGCTTCGCTCAATTCGGCTTGCAAACGCCGGGTTTCTGTTTCGGTTTCGGTCAGGCGTTCCTGATAGAGCACAATTTGCTGTTCATAGCGGCCGACTTCGGCAGTAGAATTTTGCTGTTGCTGTACGAGGGAACGATTACGCTCATCGGAGACAGCTAATTCACGCGTAATCGTTTCGCGCCGGGCATGCAATTGGGATAACTCGCGATGCCACGAACTGAGTCGGGCGCGCACACCCTGAATATGTTCGCGATATCCAGAGATTTCCTGGTCAATATCTGTCTGTTTGCGCTGTGCCTCTTGCAAGTGGGATTCGTGTTCACGCGCTGTAACGCGTGCCACGTTGAGTTCCTGCATCGCTCGATTCCAGTGATAGCCATACCAATCTTTGAGCAAAACTTGCAGATCGGTATGCACCTGATCGTATTGGTTGGCCCGCTGCGCCTGACGTTCCAGGCTGCGCAAGCGCGGTTTTAGCTCAGAGAGAATATCTTCGACGCGTTCCAGATTGCGCAGCGTATTATCCAATCGGCGCTGTGCTTCTTCGCGGCGAGCGCGGTATAAACCAATCCCGGCGGCTTCTTCAAAAAGCCGCCGTCGCTCGTCGGCCCGCAACGATAGCGCCGAATCAACCAGACCTTGCCCGATGATCGTGTACGTGCGCTCCGACAAACCCGAATTCCCCAACAATTCGCTAATATCTTTGAGACGCACTTTCTGCCCATTGATGAAGTATTCGTTGCTCCCATCGCGGTAGGCGCGTCGGCCAATCGAAACTTCGCTAAAGTCCACTGGTAGCCAGCTACTGCTGTTATCGAAGAGGATTTCTGCCGAGGCCATCCCGGCGCGGGAACGCTGCTCAGAGCCTTGAAAGATCATATCAATGGTCTTTTTGCCGCGCAATAAACTATAAGATTGTTCGCCCAACACCCACCGAATGGCATCGGCAACATTCGATTTACCAGACCCATTAGGGCCAACAATGCAGGTGATCCGGTCGGCTAATTCAAACGTTGTCCGCCCCGCAAAGGTCTTATAGCCTTGAAGTTCGAGAGATTTTAAATGCATGTGCTGTATCGTAAACCAAGTGGTGAAAATTGTCTATTCTGAATCTCATTCTGCGCCGAGCGCGATTATAGCTTCACGCGCCGCAGCTTTAGCAGCGGCTTGCTTACTGTGTCCGCTGCCTCGGCCATATACTTTATCGCCAATCAACACTTCGATTTCGAAAAATTTCTCGTGATCGGGACCAGTAGCGGAGATCGTGCGGTATTTCGGCGCGCCATCGCCGTGCGCTTGCGTCCATTCTTGCAGGCTGCTCTTTGGGTCTTGCAACCCACCCGAAGCATAGATCTGATGTGCCATCCCATTAAGGAAGGGGTCGAAAAATCGTTGCACTTCACCCAGTCCGGATCCCAAATAGATCGCCCCTATCAGTGCTTCAAAGGTGGCACATAATAATGCCGGGCGCTCACGCCCGCCATTCTCCGCCTCGCCGCGCCCCAGGCACATAGCTCCGCCCAGATTGATTTCATCGGCGAATTCGGCAAGCTGATCAGTACGCACCAGCGCCGAGCGCATACGCGTCAACTCTCCTTCAGACATTTCGGGGAAACGATTATAGAGCCAGGCACCCACCAGAAAATCTAAAACTGCGTCGCCGAGAAATTCGAGACGCTCGTTATCTTCGAGTGCATCCACATTTTCATTTAGATACGAACGGTGTGTAAGCGCCCGGCTGAGCAGGCGCAAATCATCCATCTCAATCCCCAGCCGTTTAGCTAAAGCCCGCGGGGTTTCCACCTCGCGGTATCCCTGAGTAGTATCCATGATATCCTCCGGAACTCAGGGAGCGGGAGATACCCCACCCCATCAAGTCGGGTACCTCACGCTCCGTTTGTTCAACTTTTTATGACGATTGTTTTCTATCCGCGATATTTCTTGATAAGCAAAACCGCGTTATGACCTCCAAAGCCAAATGCATTGCTGATTGCAATTTCAACAGGCGCTTCACGCGCCTGGTTAGGAATATAATCCAGATCGCACTCCGGATCGGGCGTATGGTAATTGATCGTGGGCGGCAGCAAATTTTCACTCACCGCACGCACACAGAAAAGCGCTTCGAGCGCGCCGGTGGCGCCCATCATGTGCCCGGTCATGGATTTGGTAGACGAAACAGGAATATTATACGCTAAATCGCCGAAAGCTGCCTTGATCGCCTGGGTTTCGGCGACATCGTTTAGCGGTGTGGCTGTGCCATGCGCGCTGATATAGCTAATCTCATCGGGATTGACCAAAGCGCTTTCCATCGCCAGGCGCATGGCCCGCGCCCCGCCCGCGCCATCGGCTGCCGGGGCAGTAATATGATAGGCATCGGACGTACTGCCATAACCGCCAAACTCGGCAAAAATTTGAGCACCGCGCTTGTGGGCGTGGCTTTCACGCTCCATCACCAGCACCGCCGCGCCTTCCCCCATCACAAGACCGTCGCGCTCTTTATCGAAAGGCTGCGGAGTGATTTCGCCAACCCCGCGACGCGACATAGCCCCCAAACGGTCAAACGCAGCCACACCAACCGGCGCAATTGTCGATTCGCTGGCACCGGTCACAGCCACGTCAATCATTCCCAGCTTGAGCATCATCCAGGCAACGCCAATGCCATCTGCCCCCGAGGCGCAAGCTGAAGCCACCGAAAAGGCCGGGCCTTGAAATCCATATTCAATCGCGGTTAGCCCGGCTCCGCCATTGGGCATCAGCATCGGTATCAAAAACGGGCTAACCCGCCGCGGGCCTGATTCGATCAATATTCGGCTACCTTCTTCCAACGAACCCAGACCGCCAATTGCTGAAGAAATAATCACCCCAACGCGCTCACGGTTGACTTCAGTCACAGCCAATCCGGCCTGCTCCACAGCCTCCTTCGCTGCAACCACCGCAAATTGCTCAAAACGATCCTGGCGGCGCGCATCTCGGGCTGGTATATAATTCGTCGGATCAAAATTTTTGACCTCCCCGGCTACTTTTACCAAAAAATCAGCAGTATCAAATTGTGTAATCGGCCCAATACCAGAAACACCCGCCAGCGCGTTTTGCCAACTTTCTCCAGCCGATAACCCCAGGGGGCTCACCGCGCCCATTCCTGTTATTACAACGCGTTCACTCATCATAGAATGCCTCCAAGAAAATAGATCAATGATGCATTTTAAAAACCCCCTATCCGATGACTGGTTGCGCCATAGAGCGCAACTAAATCCGATGCGATCCCCCACCCACAGTATGGACGAACGGACTCGCTCTGGGCTGGTACGCGTGCCCGAAGCGCGGCTATTCCCCGGGTTGGGGCGTGTACCCGCCCTCAATCCAGGTTCCCCCATCCGGGCCGATTTCCTTCTTCCAGACTGGCACAATCTCTTTCAGGCGATCAATGCCATAGCGCGCTGCTTCAAAAACCCCGGTATCACGATGCGCGGCGGTGCAAGCAATCAGCACCGTCGGCGTCATGGGATACAAGCGTCCGATGCGTTGTACAATCGCAATGCCCTCAATCATCGGCCAGCGCTGGCGGATTTCATCGGCAACCTGCCCCATTTTCGCCTCCGCCATCGGGGTGTAAGCCTCATATTCGAGGTATTCCGTCTCTGGAGGCAAGCCATCGCGTTGGGTCGTGCCTCTCACCATCCCGGTGAAGAAGCAGGCCGCCCCGGTCGAGGGCAGGGTAATCTGCGCCAGCAGATCATCCAGATTGAGTTCATCTTTTGTAATCGAGAAAATCGTTGGGAATTGAGACATCTTATCCCCCACTGACATGCGGAAACATGGCAACTTCTGCCCCAGCGGGGATGATGTCTTCATCAAAAGCGTAATCACGGTTGATCGAAACCAGGGTAGCATCCAACGCTCCGGTTGCATGGGGATAGCGTTCAGCCAACAAGGTTTTTAAACCGCTGACTTGAATATTTTCCGGCACATTTAGCGAAATTTTGCGCTCGCCGGTATGATCGCGCATCGTGGCAAAAAACAGGATGGTTATTTCATTCATTGATCACGTCACCACTTTGACCGCCGTGTTTCTCCACCAGGCGGATATGCGTAATTTGCATGGTTTTCTCAACGGCTTTCGCCATATCGTAAACAGTCAGGGCAGCCACAGAGACGGCGGTCAGGGCTTCCATCTCCACGCCGGTTTTACCGGAGGTGCGCACCGTGGCAGTGATCTCCACGCCGGGCAGTTCCGGTTGAGGCTGAATCTCGACCAAAATCTGATTAAGCGCCAGGGGATGGCACAGCGGAATCAGGTCGGATGTTTTTTTTGCAGCCATCACACCGGCCAATTCAGCCACGCTGAGGACATCCCCTTTTTTCAGCGCCCCGACCTGGATGAGTTCCAGCGTCTCCGGGCGCATGATGACTTCGCCTTTAGCAACTGCCACGCGCTCGGTTATGGGTTTAGCGCCGACATCCACCATGCGGGCGCGCCCGCTTTCATCGAGATGGGATAATTTTTGGATAGACATGGTCTGAATTATACTCGAAACGAACAAAAAATTTAACGCAAGGGCGCAAAGGTTGAAAGTCGCAAGGAGAATTTTCAAAAATCTTTGCGACTCTGCCTCTTGGCGGCCTTGCGTTAGAACCTATAACAATTGTTCCAGCACATCAGGCAACACATTTAGCAAATCACCCGCCAAAACAGTGGCTGTGTTACCCTGCATCTCGGCAGCCAGTAGACCCGCCTGAGCGTGAATCCAGGCTCCAGCGGCGGCGGCTTCGAAGGCTTCCATGCCCTGAGCGCGCAGACCGGCGATCAAACCAGCGAGCACATCACCCGAACCGGCGCGCGCCAGCGCAGACGAGGCCACCGGGATAATCATCGTGCGGCCATCGGGAGCAGCAATCACGGTAAAGGCGCCTTTGAGCACTATCACTTGCCCCCACTCGGCGGCAAAGCGTTCGGCGATGCTCAAGCGGTCAGCTTGAATCTCGGCGGTTTCGAGGCCGGTCAGGGCAGACATCTCACCGGGGTGAGGCGTCAGCACGGCGGGCTTGGGTAGTCGCGCGGCCCAATCGGGGAGTTTCGCCAACAGCTTGAGACCGTCAGCGTCAATAATCAATGGAGGCAATATATGGTTTTCTTTCCGCGACTCGGTCTCAGGCATTTTAACAAAGCCCAAACTGCCGCTCTTCTTGGCGACTGTATCCCCGAATAAACGCTTGAGAAATTCGCCAGTGGTATCTGCCATGCCAAAGCCGGGACCCAGCAACAGGGCTGTAACGCGCTCCAAATTCTCGCGCACCGTATCTGCGGCCACGGCGGCGATGACACCCTTCTCGTGGGGCAATAACAGCCATGTGGCTTCGGGCAGACTCCCGGCCAGGGCCGAGTGTAAAGGAGCGGCCGCACCCAGCGTGACCAACCCAGCCCCACTGCGATAGGCGGCTTCTCCGGCCAATGCCAACGCGCCGCTAAATTCCATTGAACCGGCCACGACCAGGGCTGTACCAAACGTGCCTTTATGCGCATCGGAGGGACGCTCAGGTAATTGCTCGCTGACCCATTCGGCAGTGACAACTGCGCGGCGAATAGCATCTTGCGCGGGCAACCCTTCGGGCAGGCCAATCTCCACCCCGACAAGTTCTCCGACCAGATCATAAGCGGGCAATTGCAACAGGCCGCGCTTGACGGCTGCCATTGTGACGGTCAGATCCGCAGGGAGGCACTGCGGGGCGGCCGCGCCACTGTCGCAATCCACACCCGAGGGACAATCTACCGCTACAACCAGCGGGGGCACATCCATTTCGAAGAGTGCTTTTTGCACAAATTCGAGCGTTTTGGCAATTGCACCGCGCAAAGGCAATTCTATGCCTGTGCCAAGTACGCCATCAAGCAAGACATCATGCTGTTCCAGAGCCGTGTTCAACTGCTTGAATTTGACATCGGTTTCGATATTCAGAATTTCGACCCCGGCTGCTTGCGCACGCGCCAACAGCGGATCATCTTTCGGGCGCGGACGCACGATATAGGCCGTAGTTTGCCAACCCCATTCTTGTAAATAGCAAGAGGCCACCAGTGTATCACCGCCGTTGTTGCCAGAACCAACCAGACCCAGGGCAGTATTTTCATCGAAATCGGCAAATTCTTCATGCACCACTTCAGCCAGGCCGCGCCCGGCATGTTCCATCATTTCGGAGTAGGTGTGCCCGGCGGCATTCGATTCTTTTTCGATGGCGATCATTTCTTCGACAGTTACATACTTCATTTGCTCACGCTCCAATTTTCAACCTTCAACTTTCAACTTAAAACCTGTAACGGTTGAAAGTTGAAGGTTTTCATAATTCCAGATTTAACTCGGTAAGTTTGCTGTCCGTCGGCATTCCAGTTTCGGAATCCCAGCCGCGAGCAATATAATAGGCTTGCAACATGGCTTCGAAGGGAATTTCATATCCCGCTGAACCGCCGTCTGCATACGGAATCCGCAGAGGGGCAGGCAAAACATCGTTTGCGCCGACCAGCCCCAGGTTACGGTTGATGATCCGCTTGAGGTTCCAGGCACGCTCTCCAGCGTACACCAATTCTTCGAGCGTGCGCGTCTCTCCGGTGGCAGCATTCAATAATCCCAAAATATCTTCCGGCGGAACATTGGCAAAGACACACATTACCAGGGCGTTGAAAACCGTGCGCCAGTTTTGATGGATGGCAACGTTGGCGGCTTTCCCGGCCCCGGCATGACGCTCGAAATATTCCAGCCCTATGGCAGGTTCGTCCTGACCAAAGAGATCGGGCAAAAAATAGTCGGACTGGTTGTGGCAGGCGCCACGCGGCGAGGTGGCGTAGACCAGCGCCATGCCCGAAGCACCGCGCGGGTCGTGGTAGGCCAGTTCGAGACCATTAACTTGCACAGCCTGATCTTCAGCGCCAAAGCGCCGCCCTAACGCCCGGGAGCCTTCGGCCAGCGCCGCACCAAAACCTGCGCGGCGGGCGGTCTGATGCACCAGGGTTTCGACAACCTGCCTGTCGCCCCAATTCAATTCCAGGCCGCCGGTATCGGCGGTTGTGATGATGCCCTGCTCGAAAAGCGTGAAAGCCAACCCCAGCGTTCCGCTCAAGCTGATGGTATCCATGCCGTAACGGTCGCACAATTCGCCCATGCGTGCAATGAAGGGCAAATCGTCAATCAGCAGATTAGGACCAAAACCGACCACAGTCTCGTATTCGGGGCCTTTGCGATTGCCATCATCGTCCAATTGCACTACCCGCCCGCAGGCGATCACGCAGGCATGGCAGGCGCTCGTGCCGGTGAGAATAGTCTCGGCCATCGTCGAGCCACTGATGTTGCTCACACCATCGAAGGTCCCGGCACGGAAATATTTCTTGGGCATTTCACCGAGATAGTCAGCATAATCGGCGACGGCGGCAGTTCCTAGCTCATGAGCGGCGCTGGTGAAATTATCGTCTTTGAGGGCGCGATTGGCCGCCGAGCGCAAAGCGGGGAAATCAGCGGATGCAACCGGGATGTTGCCGCTCCCGCGCACGGCTACGGCTTTGAGATTTTTTGAACCCATCACCGCGCCCAGGCCAGTGCGTCCGGCAACACGGCCATGATCGGTGAGGATCAGCGCGAAAGGGATTTGGGATTCCCCCGCCGGGCCGATGACCGCCACCCGCGGTTTGGGTTTGCTTCCCAGAGTTTGGATGATCGTTTCCTGAGCCGCGGCGGTCTCCAGCCCCCACAGGTGAGATGCATCCCGGAGTTCAACCTGCCCATCCTGAATCCACAAATAAACCGGGTTCCGCGCCCGCCCGCTGATCCACAGGCCATCGAAACCAGCCTTGCGCAGCTCCGGTCCCCAGAAGCCGCCACAATGCGATTCGGCCCACAGGCCGGTAGCCGGTGAACGCCCGCAGATCACGAAGCGCCCCACGGACGGTCCCGCCGTCCCCGTCAGCGGGCCGGTGATGAAGAGCAGCGGCGACTCTGGCGCGAGTGCATCCACAGCGGGATGCAGATCGTCATAAAGTAAACGCGCCGCCAACGCCGAGCCGCCGATATAGTCGCGCTGCCATTCGGCAGGGACAGTGTAAATTTCTTGCGCTCCGGATGTCAGATCAAGTTTGAGGATGGGTTGCATATTTTCTCCAATATCGTAGGCAAATCTTTAACGCAATACCCTAAAGGGCACAAGCGGCGGCAAGGGTGCGAAGCCGCAAAGAAAATTTTTGGTCTTTGCATCTTTGCGTCTCGGCGGCTTTGCGTTAAAACTCATGCGGCACAAGTGTACCAAAGATACACAGCCGGGGAAATATGATTTTTACAATTCGGGGTAGAATATAGACCTATGAACCGACGTGATTTTCTTAAACTCACCGGCGGCGCGCTAGCAATTGGGGCGTTGCAAGGCTGCTCCCGGTTGCTGCCCCAAAATACCGCCCCTGATCTTTCGCGCACGGGTATTTCACCGAGCGCGGCCGACGATATTACCATCATCCCCAACGTCGAACGCCCCAATATGGTCTTTATTCTGACAGATGATCTCGACGCTCAACTTGGCACCACCGACTATATGCCGCGGTTGCAAACGTATCTCACCGATCAGGGCGCCTCACTGGGGCAATTCTTCACCCCCACGCCGGTCTGCTGCCCTTCTCGGATCAGTTTCCTCACCGGGCAATACGCGCACAACCACCAGGTTTATATGAATGCTTCGCCGGAAGGCAGCTTTAAAAAATTCAACTTATTGGGCAGCGAAGCCTCCACGATCGCCACATGGCTCAACGCGGCAGGGTATCATACCGGTTTTATGGGCAAATATATGAATGAATATCCCTTCCCGGACAACAAAACCTACGTCCCAGCGGGTTGGGATGAATGGTACAGCCCAGCCAAAGGAAAGCCCTATACCGGCTTTGAATACACGCTCAACGAAAATGGCGCTCTGGTGGATTATTTCGACCCTTCCCAATATATCGGTGATGTTTTGTCCGACAAGGCCGATGATTTTATCAGGCGGTCCGCAGGCGGCGCGGAACCTTTCTTCTTGCAGGTTTCCACGTATGCGCCACACGAGCCATATACACCTGCGCCGCGCCACGCCGATGCCTTCCCTGATATCCAGGCGCCGCGCACGCCCTCGTTCAATGCTGAAGATGTCAGTGGCAAACCCAGCGACATCCGCTACAATCCGCCACTGAGCGAGGCGGATATCCAGGATATTGATAGTGTTCATCGCCTGCGCGTGCAGAGTATGCAGGCTGTAGACGAGATGATTGAACGGTTGATGAATACGCTCGATGAACTCAACCTGCTGGACAATACCTATATCTTCTTTATTTCGGATAACGGCTTCCACCTGGGGCAGCACCGCATGAAACCCGGCAAAGCCCACCAATATGAGGAAGATATTCGTGTGCCGATGATTGTACGCGGGCCAGGCATCCCTGCCGGCATGTCTGTAGATAATTTCCTCACCGCCAATATCGACTTTCCGCCCACCATCGCCGAACTGGCCGGGGTGATTCCGCCCGAATATGTCGATGGCCGCTCGCTGGTGCCGCTGCTCAAGAATACGCCACCCCCTGCGGAAGAATGGCGGCAGGCTGTACAAATTGAATTCTTCGGACATCAACTCGATGAAAGCGGTGAGGTATCGCCCTGGTATATAGGATTGCGCACAAACGACCACCTGTATGTTGAGCACAGCGAAGGGATGATCGAGCTTTATAATCTCCACGCAGACCCCAACCAACTCAACAACCTGGCCCCCGAAGCCGACCCTGAACGCATCAAACTATTCTCTCAATGGTTGCGAGCAATCTATAACAGCTCAGGCATTGAACTTCGCGAGATTGAACAAAATAACCCCCTATGACTTATCAACCGCGTACGAAATTTGAACTTGCCCGCGATGATTTCCGCCGCGCCCGCCGATTAGCAGCTACCAACGAAATTATTCGCAAACTTCGCGGACAGCCGGTAGAATTGCTGCCTTTCGATGAAGTCAGCCCGCATATTCATTCGCAAGATGCGCGCAACCGCGGCCTGCAACATATTCCGCTAGACGCAATTGTAGGCAGCGTGGGGCGTTATGCCGATTTCACGCGCGATTTTCTGCCACGCTCCGGCGCGCTGCAAGACCGCTGGGCACGCGTCAAATCCAAGTTTCATAATCTGGAGGATATGCCCCCCATTCAGGTGTATCAGGTAGGGGCGGTTTATTTTGTACTGGATGGTAATCACCGCGTTTCAATTGCCAGAGATAGCGGCGCAACACAGATCCGCGCGTATATCACCGAATTTCAAGCGGACATCGAGATCACTGCCGATACCGATCTCGACAGCATGATCCTCACGGTAGAACAAGCTGAATTTTTCGCAAAGACACGGCTCAATCAACGCCAGCCCGTCCCAAATTTACGCATTACCTCGCCGGGGAGATATAAGATACTCGAAGGGCAAATTAATAATCTGCAGAAGAATCGCGAGCGTAATGACAACGCAGCGATTTCATTTGAGGAAACTGCTCAACTTTGGTATCAAGATATGTACCTTCCGGTGGTAGAAACCATCCGCAACCACCGGCTGCTGGAGAATTTTCCCGACCGCACCGAAACTGATCTATATGTCTGGATTTCTCAACACCAGGAAGATCTGAGCGCGGCTCTGGGGTGGGCAATTCACCCCGAGGATGCAGCCAGCGACCTCGCCGATCAATTCAGCCTCCGGGCCGAGCACGTCGCATCCCGCCTGAGGGAGCGAATTCTGGATAGTGTGATTCCCAACCCCATTGAGGCAGGGCCACGCGCCGGGGAGTGGCGTCAAGAACAAATCGAAAAACAACGCGGCGAAAAATTATTCTCCCGTATTCTCGTTTCCCTGAGCGGTTCACCCCACAGTTGGCAAGCCCTACAACAGGCGCTCGTATTTGCACAGCGCGAAGATGCCCAAATTCTGGGCCTACATATGGTCAAGAATAAAAACGCGCTCTCCTCTGCTGCCACACAAGCTGTTCAAGAAAAATTTAATACCTGCTGCCAGGATGCTGGCAACCCTGGAGAGTTGGCGCTGGATTTCAGCGAAATTACGCCAACAATTATCGAGCGGTCTCGCTGGAGTGACCTGGTCGTTGTTCACCTGGCACATCCACCGAGCGATAATATCCTCAGACGCTTAGGCCCAGGATTTCATCGGCTGGTGCAGGGTTGTCCGCGCCCCATTCTGGCGGTACCGCGAGCATTCCCCAGGCTAGATAAGCTGCTACTGGCATACGACGGCAGCGCCAAAGCCGATGAAGCGTTATATGTCGCGGTTTATCTGGCGGGAAAATGGAAATTACCGCTTAGCGTTTTAATCGTCCTTGATGGGGAGCGATTCCCAAAACGGGCTGCTGCGCGAGCGCGCTGGTACTTGAGCAGCCACAAAATTATTGGCGATATTCACTTCCGACATGGCCCCGTTGCCAAGACGATCATGCAAACTGCGGCAGAAGCCAATACTGAACTCATTATCATGGGGGGGTACAGCCGTCCACCGGTGCTGGATATGATGGTAGGCAGTTCGGTAAATCAGATTTTGAGATCTGCCACATGCCCGATATTGATTTGTCGATAATTGCGAAGGCATTTTGTAGTCATCGCGGGGGTACTTGCCTTTTTTACAAACTAGAATATACTTCGTCCCATGTCTCCCGATACTGAAACAATCTCTGTAATCATTCCTGCATATAATGAATCATCCGGTATCTCGCAATTAATTAAGGAAATAAAAAGTGAGTTATTTGAAGCTGGCTATTCATTTGAGATTCTTGTCATTGACGATGGGTCCACAGACGATACTGTGATCAATGCCAAACAAGAGCATGTAACCGTCATACAACATCCTCATAACCTTGGCAACGGTGCCGCTATAAAAACAGGCATTCGCAATGCTAAAGGGGAAATCATCGTTATGCTAGATGCGGATGGTCAACATCCCCCGAAAGATATTCCTCGGCTCATAGAAAAAATTGATAAATTTGATATGGTGGTTGGTGCACGCACAAGCGCATCTGATACGGATATGCACAGAAATTTTGCGAACAGCGTCTATAACGCATTAGCAACATATATAACGGGACAAAAAATTCTAGATCTAACGTCTGGTTTCCGTGCAATTCGAACACATATTGCAAAAGCATATGTATATCTTTTACCGAATCAATTCTCCTACCCAACCACAATCACGTTGGCAACCATACGCTCGGGGCGAAGTTTGACCTATGTTCCAATCATTGGACAAAGGAGAAAGGGCAAAAGCAATATTCGCCTTTTTCGAGACGGCATCCGTTTTTTACTCATCATATTACGAATTGCTACATTTTATTCCCCGCTAAAAATATTTATTCCAGTTAGTACCTTGATGTTCATAACTGGTTTCATGTATGGTCTCTACAAAATCATTTTTTTAAACTTGCGCTATGGGCCGACATCCGCCTTATTGATGACCGTTTCTGTTGTGATTTTCATGGTCGGGCTGGTATCAGAACAAATCGCTCAATTACGTTTTGAGCAAAGTGAATTTCACAATTCCAAAAACTAAGCTTTGCCTATCTGGAGAAGACGCTTAATGGCACTAATTTCTAAAGATTTACTCAAAGAGATGATGAATTCCATCTCAAAAGAGCAAGCTGCAGAAATGGCGATCCCATCGTACTTGCACAAGAATCCAATTATGCGTTGGATAGCTTTCTCCCGAGTAAAATTACTCATCCAATGGATACAAAACTATAAGAAAACTGAAGGTAAACTACTCGATTTTGGATGTGGGACTGGCATTATCTTTCCGATTGCAAGCACTAATTTCCATACAGTTTATGGCTCAGATATAATTCTGACACCCGCTGAATTTATCACCAATGACCTAAATCTAAAAAATGTTCAGCTTTTAAAACCGGAAGAAATTGAATCGAGCATACCAGACAATTCTCTTGACATAGTTGTTTGCGGAGAAGTTCTAGAGCATATCCAAGATATTGACCCTTTACTCCAGCAATTTCAGCGAAAATTAAAAGCATCTGGCCGCTTATTAGTCACCCTCCCGACTGAAAGCAGGCTATACAGAATTGGGCGGAAACTAGCCAAATTTTCTGGCGATTATCATATTCACCATGCTGCAAAAATTCACCAAGTAATTTTGAAGTCAGGATTTCAGCTTTCAAGAAGAAAATTCTTACCACTTCCCCCTCCTTTTTCAATCTATTGGGCAATTGATTACACAGTATAGAAGAATTCCTATTCTTACGCGGTAAATATTTTCATAACAAGGATCCTTGCCCCATGTTTTTACTCGGACTCATTTCTATAATCCAAATTACATTTCTTCCAGGGCTTATTCTACTGAAGTTTTTTAAAGCGAAACACGGCATATTGCAATCGCTTGTGTATGCTTTTGCACTTAGCCTAATTAGTAATCACTTACTCGTGTTCACGATTACAGCACTTCGCATCAATATTTCAATTGCTTTCTATGTCATCTTCGTGCTTGAAATCGTGGGGTTTATAGTGCTTTATAAAGATGAACTTCGACAACCACTCACAACAACACTTACAAATAAAAGAGAAGAATTTATTGTTGATCTATCTTCATTCTGGACTTCGCATGCTCAAAAATCATCTTCATCCTATCAAATTATCGTTGAAATTATTGCTCTGGTAAGTATCTTGTGGGCCGGATCAAGTATCTGGTGGGCATTTCGGGTTTGGTTATCGAATGTTGATACAGTTTTTATACAATGGGATGCCATTGTTTCATGGAATCGCTGGGCAATTGAATGGTTTAACGGTTCTTTCCCATCACTCACAAATCGATACGCTCAACTAATTCCAACAAACTTCGCTGTTACCTATGCCTACCTTGGGGGAACACAATTACAGTTTTTTGCAAAAAGTATTATGCCGTTTTTTAATTTATTTATCCTATTACTACTCTTTAGCTTAGGGCTAAAGACAAAGAACTTCGGATATTTTGTTAGCGTAATTATTACCCGATATACTATGAAAAAATTTTTGGGGGATTATATTGCATCTGGGTATGTTGATGTGGCTCTTGCTTTTTTTACCTTTATAACAATTTATACGCTCATAAAAGCCCAACACGGACAAAGTATAAAAGAAAAAATAGCTTATATTTATTTGGGTGCAATTTTTGCGGGGGGTACTGCCTTAACGAAACAAAATGGTCTCATTGTTTTTGCTACATACCCAATTTTGACCTACTTGATCGTCGTTAATAAAATTTCAGCTTTAAGTAACCGAGAAAAATTGTCTATTGTGTTCAAGCCAATGCTATTAGCTCTATGCCTGATCTTACCCTGGTATATATTCAATGAATATCACATATTTGCCGGGACTAATATTACAAACGTAGAGTACCTCGTTGGTGGTCGACATGAAGGTCGTACGATCATAGAGCGTTTTCTGAGGGCTATGGGCTTACTCGAAAAATATGCCTGGTTATATATATTGATTATTGCCATGCTTCCATTTTTAGGCTCCCCTTTCCTATGGATTGGCCTTATATTATTTCTTCCCTATTCCATAATTTGGGCTGTAGCCTTTAGCACATTCCCAAGAAATCTCTCGATTGCTTTCCCGTTACTAGGTTTATTAGCCGGGATGAGCGTAAAAGAAGTCCTCACCTTTAGTAAGAGTATCATCAATAGAATAATGTCAGACCGTCTACAAATATCCATTATTGTGATCATTCTCTGCATCGGCATCCTTACTGGAAGTTTGTTAGTGCCCAATTCAGTACTTATCAACCATCAAATCAATCAGCAAAAAGAAATTTTGCTCCCAACAATCAATCATCAATTATATGATTACTTCGAACAAATTGGGCACTTCGAACCCATTATGACGAATTATCCGATTCAATATTTGCCGGGTTTAGAAAACTATCAAATACCTGTCGGGAATTTCTCGGATTACAATTTCTACCGCTGGACAATTACGAATCACCTTGAATCTAGCTTAATATTAGTATTTGAAGATCGCGCTGATGAAAAAGTTTTGCAAGAAATATCGGAAGCAGTTGAAGCTGGGTTATTTGAAATAATCTTCGAAGAAGGCAAATACTCCCTTATTCGAATCAGGCGGTAACTTCACCAACCACTAAGTAGCATCAAAAAACTGAGTTCAACTATGATTGACCGAAATTTATACATTCACGCTGTCAATGATTTCAGGGAAGCACGACGAAAGGCCGCCATACAAGAAATTTTAGGCGCTCTGACCGGAAATTCTAACGAATTGCTCTCATACGAAACTGTACGACAACAACTACGCGCTCTCGAAAGCAACAAAACTGAGCTACGCGATATTCCCCTCGATGCCATCGTTGGCAGCGTGGGGCGTTATTCCGATTTTACGCGCGGCTTTCTGCCGCGCCGCGATAGCGATCAGCAACGCTGGGCTGGTGTAATGAGTAAAGCCACCGATCTGATGGGGCTGCCGCCAATTGAAGTTTATCAAATTGGCGAAACGTATTTCGTCCTCGATGGCAATCATCGCGTTTCCGTGGCACAGCAGCTCGGCGCGGCCACAATCCAGGCCTATGTCATCCAAGTGCGCACCCGCGTTAATATCACCCCCGAGACCAGCCCGGACGAACTCATCATCAAGGCCGAACTGACCCACTTTCTTGAGCAAACGCAACTCGATCGAGAACGCCCCGCCTCTGACTTCACAACAACAAACCCTGGGCAATACCCAATCCTCTTGGAGCATATCGCCGTTCACCAATATTTCATGGGCATCGATGAACAGCGAAATATCAGCTACGAAGAAGCCATTACCCACTGGCACGATGATGTCTATCAACCGGTTGTAGAAATTATCCAGGAACGGGGGATTTTGCAGCATTTTCCGGAGCGCACCGAAACCGATCTGTATTTATGGATTTCACGCCATCGAGCGGATCTGGAAAATGAGCTGGAGCAGCATATCTCCACCGAAGCTGCCGCGGCAGACCTGAAGATTCGCTTTAACCCAGAATTTTCCCATACCTTTGGGCGCCTCATCTCACGCGTTCTCGATGCCATCACCCCCGACGCGCTCGAATCCGGGCCACCTCCGGGTAAGTGGCGCAAAGAGACCCTCCAACAGAAACGCGCAGAACAATTATTTGCCAACATCCTGGTAACACTGAGCGAAACCGACCCACACTGGATGGCGCTTGAACAAGCCATTGTGGTGGCTCAGCGCGAACAGGCGCAAGTACAGGGATTGCGCATCATCCAACATCCGGAAGATGGTGATAGTGAAACGAACGCAGCGCTCCACAACGAGTTTATTGCGCGTTGCGAGTCAGCGGGTGTCCACGGACACCTTGCCCTTGAAACGGGCAGCATCGCCAGAGCGATCTGCGAGCGAGCCTATTGGACAGATTTGATTATCAGCAAACTCACCTACCCGCCGGGCGATGATCTGGTTTCGCGCCTGGGCTCCGGCCTGCGCACCATGATCCGCCGTTGCCCACGACCGATATTGGTCGTGCCCGATAGCATTACACCGATCAACCGCGCCTTGCTGGCCTATAATGGCACCCCGAAAGCCAAAGAGGGGCTTTACGCGGCCACATATCTGGCCGGAAAATGGGGGATTGAGCTACACGTTCTCACGATCGAACATGCAGATATTTCTGCCGAAGCTGTGCTTGATGAGGCGAAACACTATTTGAACGAATCACAGGTTGAAGCGCATTATCATTTACACGAAAATAGAAACCGCGCCGATATATTGCTCGAATTCTCCGAACAAAATGCCTGTGACATGATCATTATGGGAGGCTATAAGGCCAGCCCGCTGGTGGAAGTAATGCTGGGAAGTGTGGTCGATGAAGTGTTGCGCAGAACCGAAATCCCACTGCTTATTTGCCGTTAGCCGAAATTCCGTCAAGCGCCAAATATGTCTCACGACATCCATACGTATTAATGACGCGAGTTTCCCCTAAAACTGTCTCGGTGATTGTATCTGGCCGATAAACGTGTATATGCCCATGAAAATGGTAGCGCGGCTGAAAAACACCTACCATCCAACGAAAGGCTTTGATCCCGCGGTGAGCACGGTCAGACTTATCATGAATTCCCCAGGGTGGCGCATGAGAGATAAACACATCCAGGAATCGTCCATAACGCATGCGATGATAGAAGAACATTGGCACTAACGCCCAGACATGCGTCCACATTTCAGACTGTGTATATTGGTAAAGGCCGCGGTTTTTATAACGTTCACTCCCCTCGATGCCAGCGATCAACATCCCTTTGTGATTCACCACCCTGCGGTGCATGTCAATTCCCCCGTGCGGAAATTTTCGATTGACCCCATCGCCATATTCAATCTCCGGATCATGATTCCCTCTTACAAAAAAAAGGGGGATATCCAGCGAACTGATCACATATTCCTGATAGTAATAGGGCAAATCACCGCACGCCAGAACAAGATCAACATGCCCGAATTTTTCTCGAACCTGAGAACTGTAAATATAGGGGATAATAACATCACTGATAGAGAGGGCTTTCACGCAATCCTGGCCTTCTAGGGAACTTGTCTTATTTTCAACCGCTTATACTCGCTTATAGCTATCTTGTCAACAATTTTTGGCGGGCGAACCCAATTTTTTGCTCAATCTCCCAACCTAAGCCCATACGATTGACAGCCAAATCAAGATATGTTAACGTATATCTTGAAACCGGTTCCATCTAACGAAAGTTTCTCGCCCATGTCCCCTACAATCCGAGATGTCGCTAAAAAAGCCAATGTTGGTATTGCTACAGTATCACGTGTTATCAACAATAACGCATCTGTGAGCGAAGAAACTCGCAACGCGGTTCTGACAGCCATCGAAGAATTAGACTATACCCCCAATCCAATTGCTAGGCAGCTTTCCACCGGGCGCACCCTCACAATTGGGGTGATTGTGCCCAACCTTACCTTGCCATCCTATGTCGAACGCCTGCGCGGCGTGCAGGCTGCCCTTGCTGAATCCGAATACCACATGGTGCTATATAGTGTCGGAAATCCGCTGGATCGGGATAATTATTTTAAAGATCTTTCCCGTAACGGGCTGGTGGATGGCATTTTGATCATTTCGTTACCCCCAGATGATGCACAGGCCGAACGATTTGCTCAATCTGATGTACCTACCGTGCTGATTGATGCTTATCATGAGCAACTATGCAGTGTGCTTACTGATGATGTCAAGGGCGGCGAAATGGCAACCCAGCATTTAATCGATCTGGGACATGAGAGAATTAGCTTTTTAAGCGATATACTTGAAACACCATTTCATCCTTCCAGCTATTATCGCTATCAGGGATACCGCAAAGCACTGACGGAAAATAATATTCCATTTGATGAAAAATATCGAATATCCGGTGAGCACGGACGCATATATGCTCGCAAAATGGCAAAACAATTGCTTATAATGCCGGAACCTCCCAGTGCTATTTTTGCAGGCAATGATATTCAAGCGATTGGCATTCTGGATTCCGCCAGAGAGTTGCAAATCAAAATTCCGGAAGAGTTATCGGTAATTGGCTTTGACGGTATCCGCGACGCTGAATATACAAACTTAACGACAATCGATCAACACCTTCATGAATCCGGCGAAGAAGGAGTCAAGATGCTTTTACAAGAATTAGAATCGCTATCCGCTTCTCCGGTATTAAAACGTTTATCCTTAGAGTTGGTTCAGCGAAATACAACGCACGCGTTCACTGGATAGCCTATGACAGCCCTAAATACCCCAGCCTACGATTTTATCGCACTCGGTGAAGCACTCATTGATTTGATTTCTTGCAATGAAGTTGATGCACTCAGCGAGGCCGATTGTTACCAGCGTTTTATTGGGGGGCAACCCACCAATCTCGCCCGAAATATGGCATTATTGGGTCATCAGACAGCCCTGGCATCTTGTGTGGGGGACGATAGTTTTGGCTATTACATCAAGGAAAATTTGGAACAGGCGAATGTCGATATTCGCTTTTTACAAACTACACTGGAAGCGCCCACTACAATTGTGCCAGTGACGCGTACACGAGGCGGCACGCCTGGTTTCATGATTTACCGCGGTGCCGATACGTTTACAAAATCTACTTCTGGTCTGATGGATGCCGTTCGCCAGGCTCGCATTGTACATACTTCCGCCTTTGCACTAAGCCGAGACCCATCTCGGTCAACTTTTATGGAAGCTCTGCAAACTGCCCACGAGAATAATGTACGGATATCTTTGGACCCGAATTATCATCCTGCAATCTGGCCCGACATGCCCAACTATACGTCATTTTTAGAACGCGCCTATCAGTATGTTGATTTCACCAAACCTTCACTGGATGATTGTGAACGCATATTCTCACCCGGGCTTGGGCCAGCCGATTATGCCAAACACTTCATTCAGTGGGGAGCCAAAATTGTCTTGCTGACGTTAGGTGCAAAGGGCACGTTGCTCACAACCAATCGCGGAGAGCAATATCTGCTCAAACCAAATAAAATCAAGGTTGCTGACGTCACCGGAGCTGGAGATGCTTTTTGGTCTGGATTTCTGTCAGCCACAATAGAAGGCAAAAGCCCCATTGATGCTGCGCTAAGCGGGCAAGCTCTGGCTGAAATAAAACTAGAAACCGTCGGGCCTTTGAAAGCAATCCCAGACCGCAGCAGCATTGATGCCAGGATTGCATCCATTCAATACGAACAACTTTAATTTTATAGTAAACTATACGTAACGATCGCGAAAAAAGAATGACCCAAATTTTTACCTATTCATATTCAAGCTGATCAATCCCTTTATTCCCTTATAATCTCACTGGAAAGGAGAAAAAAATGCAACCCATAGCTGATGAAAAAATTCGCCCAGGCGGTTTTTTCGAGTGGCTGACGCTTGCCTTTGGACGAATACTCGTTTCACTGGTGGTACC
>Ga0233430_1000159_pt1 | contig 139345 bp, 79 predicted proteins | sample SI_118_April2016_2_FD_179883 | JGI IMG/M metagenome (GOLD analysis project Ga0233430, IMG submission 179883) | Seawater microbial communities from Saanich Inlet, British Columbia, Canada - SI_118_April2016_150_MG | ecosystem: Environmental > Aquatic > Marine > Inlet | place: Canada: British... | reverse complement strand
GGGCGACGGTCTTTCTGTGTTCGGAGGCGGGGGGGAGTATTACGGGGATTTCGCTGCCGGTGGAGGGGGGATTACTGGTTACCGGGGTCCCCTAGGAATCACCGATGCCGTATTCCTTGATTTTTTGGAGCAGGGTGTAGCGGCTGATCCCCAGATTCTCGGCCATGCGGGTTCGGTTGCCGTCGAAGGTGGCGAATGCCTTCTGGATCAGATCATCCTCTACCTCTGCAATGATATCCTTCAATTTTCCATCCCGCCTCCAGGAGCACTTTGCCCGGCCGTTGCCGCGGAGTTTTTCGGAGAGGTGTTCGAGACCGATCGGTTCTCCGGGAGGCAGGAGGACCAGAGCCCGCTCGATTTCGTTTTCCAACTCGCGCACGTTGCCCGGCCAGTCGTAGGCGGTGAGGGCATCGAGCGTTTCGGGAGTGAATTCTCCCGCCGACCTGTTGTCCGTCGGGCTGCGTTTTTCCAGAAAGCGGCGGGCCAGCAGGGGAATGTCATCGCGACGCTGGCGCAGAGGGGGCAGGTGGATGGGAAAGACGCTGAGTCGGTAGTAGAGGTCTTCGCGGAAGCGGTCGGCGGCGACTTCTCCCTCCAGGTCGTGATTGGCGGCGGCGATGATGCGCACGTCGATCTTGCGCGCCTGCGTTTCTCCCACCCGAATGATTTCCCTCTCCTGCAGAGCACGCAGCAGCTTGACCTGCATTCCGGGGCTGGTCTCGCAGATCTCGTCGAGGAGCAGTGTGCCCCCATCGGCGGTCTCGAAGAGGCCGGCGCGGTCTTCGCCGGCGCCGGTGTAGGCGCCCTTTTTATGCCCGAACAGTTCGCTCTCCAGCAGACTTTCGGCAAGCGCGCCACAGTTTACGGCGACGAATGGCTTGCTCTGGCGCGGCCCTCTGGAGTGGATGCAGCGTGCCACCGCATCCTTGCCGGTGCCGGACTCCCCAGTCAACAGAATGGTCACTTCACTGTCTATCACCTTGGGCAGGAGCTGGAGGATGCGGTCCATGGCCGGGCTCTGACCGATCAGATCGGGGCTTTGCTGTCCGGCGATCTCGCGGCGCAGATGGGTATTCTCCTGGTACATCCTGCGGATGCGGAGCATGGAATTGACGCGAGCGGTCAGTTCGAGCGGGTCGAATGGTTTGGCGATGTACTCGTCCGCCCCTCCTTCGAGCGCCCTGACGATCGATTCGGTCTCGGTGCGGGCGGTGACCATAATCACCGGCACGAAGTCGGCCTTCTGCCGTTCTTTGATGCGACGGCAGACTTCGTATCCGTCCATGCCGGGCATCACCACGTCCAACAGGACCAGGTCGGGATCTTCCGCTTTGATTTTCTGCAGGGCTTCGAGGCCGCCGGTCGCTTCGATCACCTGGTGCCCGGCTGCGGTCAGGCGCAATCCGAGAGCTTTAATTGCCGAGGGAGTGTCGTCTACAATCAGGATGCGAGCGGTATCGGGCATTGGAAAGATTATTTCGAGAAATTGAGAACGGAGAAAATTATCTAAAAATTGGTAAATGTATTTTTATTGCTTATAGAGTAAAAACTATACGACATCGGAATGAAAAAGACAAGCAGAAATGACCTTTATCACAAAAAGGATACACGGATGATTTGAAATTTGCGGGCTTTTCGGGAGAAGAACGGGTAAAGATGGGGGAACATCCAGGAGTCAAACTGGGGGTAATTCGAAGAAATCGCCGGTAGGGTGATGGCTGAAAGCCAGTAGAAGACAATGCTGGTTTTTCAGGGAGCGAGATGTTTCTCCAGCATATCGAGGAGCGTCTTCGGGCGATAGGGTTTGGCGATATAGTCGTCGCATCCGGCTTCCCGCGCTTTCCTGTCGTCGCCGTTCAGGGCATAGGAGGTGACGGCGATGATGGGGATCTGGCGGGTATGCTCGTCCGTTTTGAGTCGACTGGCCACTTCGTATCCCGAGATCCCGGGAAGCTGGATGTCGAGGAGGATGAGATCGGGGAGCTGGCGCTGCGCCAGTTCGAGGCCGGTTTCCCCATCGGCCGCTTCGAGAAGTTGATGAGCGACCATGCGGAAGATGTGCTGGACCGCCTTGCGATTGGACGGGTTGTCCTCGATGTGGAGCACGCGTTTGGTTGGCATGGCTTTTTCTTCGCCGTTTGGGGAGAATGTGCACTCGCTCCTTTGCTATCCCTCCAACTCCTTTTCGATTGCTTCGATTCGCTCTCTGGCCCTGGTAAAATCGGGATTGATCTCCAGCGCTTTTTCGTACATCTCGATTGCCTCTTCGTATTCCCCTTCATCTTCCAACTCCAGTCCTCTGGAGAAGATCATGGTGGCCTGGAAAGACTCGTTTCCAGCCTCGCCCAGCCGTTTCTTGTCGCCCTTGGTTAGCTTGACATCGAGTTGTTTGGCGATTTTGCGGGTCAGCTTGCCGACCATCTTGAAGAGGGATTCGACCTTGTCGGTGATCTCCTCGGCCTTGAGCGTGAGGCCGGTCTCGGTTTCGACGATGCGCGCATCTATACGCATCTTCTTACCGGCCATGTCGGTGGCGAAACTGCCCAGCAGCAGGGTCTCGGCACCCAACAGCTTGCCCATCTGCTGGGCGGTGCCTGCGTCGACGACGCCGGTCTGGCCGATCTTCATCTCCTTGATGAGAGCCTGCAACTGGGCCCGCTCTACCACCTTCAGCGCCTCGATCTTGGAGAGTTCGGTGATCAGCATATCGGTCAGCCCCTTTTCGAGGGGGGCCATGGCCTCTTTGTTGAGCATGGCGTTGTTCTGGAAATACATGACCGCGATTGTGCGCGCGTCGACCTTTATGTCCGCAGATCTCACCTCCGCCGCAATCCCGGTGCAGAGCAGGATCGTCAGCAGCATGCAGCTCCATCTCATTTTCATCGTTTACTCCCGTTTAAAACTGTCGAATCGCAGCGGGTGGAATTCTCAGTTCTTATCAGCGCAGCAGGAGCATGCGGCGGACGGCTCTGAAGTTGCCGATCTGCAGGGCGTAGAAGTACACGCCGCTGGCGACCGGATGACCCGCATCGTTCCTGCCGTCCCAGGAGACGGAGTGATGGCCAGCTTCCGCGGTGCCCTCCAGGAGCAGGCGCACCCTCTGGCCGGTGAGATCGTAGATCTGCAGCCTGGCCGGGGCCAGTGCGGCTGCGGCCGGCACGGCGAAGCGGATGCTGGTGGAGGGGTTGAACGGATTGGGCGCGTTCTGGTGGAGCGCGAACTCCCTGGGGAGCAGCTTTCTGGCGATGGTGCGTTCCAGCATCGTTCGGACTTCGGTCACTCCGGGGGATGGAGGCGCTTCTTCGAGGACGGTGACCATCGCCTGGAGCAGCTCCAGGCCCAGCGGGTCGATGATGGCCGGGGGCGTTGTTCCGTCGGCCAGCTCTTTGCCTGCACTGCGGGTCTGGCGCCAGTTCTGCGCGATCGGCAGGATGTCATTTGCGTCGACCCTGCCGCTGCCATCGGCATCGGCGAAGGGAACTCTAGCCGCGGTCCACTCGGCCACGCCGCGCACGGCCCAGTCGTAGCCGGTATCGGGGCGTGGTGGCCCTTCGAGAGTCCAGAAGAGGCCGATGGGCAGGATGTCCCAGCCGTCGACGCGGCCGTCGTCGTTGGTGTCGCCGGGCCAGACGCTCAGGCCGGCAGCCTGGAGGGAAAGGGTTACTGTCATGGTCGGTTGTGCCGGGTCGTTGCTGGTGATGGTAAGCTCTCCGGGACTATCTCCGGGAAGGAGCGGGGTGCAGGTCACCTCCACTTCCCGAGTCTCGCCGGGCGGCACGGTGAACGATTCCGGCGAGGGCACGAACGGGGTTATAGAGGAGAGGCTCTCGACCACCAGGTCGCTCCCCCCCGGGTTTTCCACGCTCAGAGACTGGATCGCCGTCTCGCCAATGGGGACCTGTCCAAACGACAGCGCGGTGGCGCTCAGGACGATCTCCGGTTCGAGTCCTTCGAGTTCAAAGCTGCCTTCGCCATTGCCGGCCGGGGTGCTCGCGGTGCCGTCGGAGGTGCTCACCGACCAGGTCACTGCGAGCGGAGTCACCGGCAGGTCGAGGGCCAGGAAGTCGATCTGCAGAGAGGTGTCCTGAACGGTGCGCTCGATCGCCTCTTCTCCGGCCAGGATGGAGAGAGTATAGGTGAGGTCATCCCCGTCTATGTCCGAGGCCGCTTCCCAACCGAATGATACGGCTTCGCGGGCGAACACACCACCTTCCTCCGGGGTCAGTCGGTCGAAGGTTCCGGGCGGGTCGTTGACCGATTTGATGGTGATGAATGCCCTTGCGGTGGCAGTGGCTCCCCGACCATCGTCGATGGTGTAGGTGAAGATGTCCTTGCCGTGGAAGTCGGGGTTCGGTGTATAGGTGACGGTGGTGTCGCCGGAGTCTATGGTGACGGTTCCGTCAGAGGCCGGGGCGATCTGGGTAATCGTCAGATCATCGCCATCGAGATCCTCGTCGTTGGTCAGCACGTCGAATACTGTGGACTCGTCCTCGGAGACGACGAAGAGATCGTCCTCCGCCAGTGGGGCCTGATTCAATACAGTGAAGATGCCTCCGGTTACTTCCACAGAGAAGGGCAGAGTGGATTCGTCGTACAGAGCGAAGGTCTCTAGTTCCAGGACTGAGGAAGCTCCGGAAGGAGCCTGTGCGTCGATTTCCCAGACCACGTTCACCAGGGAGCCGCTCTCCGCGCTCAAACCGGTATTTCCGGCCAGCACGATGCCCAGCCGGCCGGGGGTGTTGATGGCGAAGTCGAGGACGAAACCGGCCGTCTGTTCGGTGGTCGCCACATCCACAGGGGTGAGTAATGCAGGGTCGTAGGTGAGCAGCAGTTCGCCGCCGGCGATGCCGGCCGCTCCGGAAAAGATTATTTCCGTCTCCAGGGCCGCGCCCGGCACGGCCTCTGCGTCGGCGATCGACAGGTTCTGCGCTCCCGCGTTGCTGGCAGGGGGTTCCACGATATCGAGGCGGCCGCCGTTCGATTGGGTGTAGTAGTCGCGGGCGACGCGCACGCCGTCTTTCAGCCTGTCCAGGCTCTCCAGGTTGTCCGCTCCCAGGCCGCCGGCCAGCAGCACGGTCACTTCTTTTGATTTGCCCAGGAAGAGATCGAATGGGCCGGTTTTGATGGCCATGCGGCGATCTCCGGACGGGATTTCTTCGCCGTCTATCCACCCTTCCGGGGGTGTGGTAAAAGGGACTTCCACGGAGAAGGCATCGCCGTCCTGATAGGGCTGTGTCGGCATCGGGATCATCAGAAAGCTGTCGCCATCCTGGGGGAAGCGACTTTCCTGGCGGCGGTCGGCGAAGACGATCCACATGTGCGGCAGCGGTTCCGTGTACAACCCGCTGTTGAGCAATATGTCGCTGTTCTGGCCCGCGTTTGGATCGGTGTAGTCGAGGTCGAAGATGAACAGCCACTCGCGAGGGCCGTTTCCGGCGACGTTGTCGATCGTGTTGTACCAGGCCGGGCCGTACGCGCCGTTGACCAGGCCACCGGGCTGGAGGTTTTCCAGAAAGCCGACTTCCAGGCGGCGCGGGGGATCGCTGTCGACATCCCAGGCCGACAGGCAGATCGGCACGCGGTCCTGGAACGGATACCCGTCACCCTCGGTGTTGACGACGTAAGGGGTGAAGTCGTAGGGCACCGCTGTAGTAGTCAGATCCCCGGGAGCGGGGATACCTCCGCTGGCGCCCCGCAGGTAGCGGTAGCCCCAGGAGACGTTCTCATTGTTGACATCGAGGGGTTTGTACTGATCCTCGCCCTCTGCCTCGACCACGCTGGTGAAGCGCACTTCCACGGTGCGGGTCCGTTCCACCGTGGTCGCTTCGAACCACTGGTTGCCGGGATCGCCGGTGATGGCGCCCCCGAACCCTTCGGCACCCCAGGCTGCGGCTCCCGCCCAGGTCCACCAGCGTTCACCGGAGGGTATGTTCCAGTCGAGCATGCCGCGTCCATTGGGGAGATTGATCTGGATGCCGTCTTCGGGCACGTCCAGGTCACCGGGGGATATCTCCTGATCGTCCAGGACGACCTCTCCTTCCCGCATCAGGCTCCACTTTATTTGTCCGCCGGCATCCTCGAAAAAGGAGATGGTGTATTCGCTACCGGTGGTCTGACCGGGTTCAATAATGGTGACCGAGGGAGTGAGTTTGCTTCTGCAGGTCGCGTCTTCTCCGCACGCCTCCAGGGAGTTGCCGAGGGGTTCGGTCGGGAGCCAGCGATCCTTTACAGTTGGCCTGCCGCCCAAGGGGAAGAGGGTGGAATTGCCATCCGGATCCACTTGAGGGGTCGGGTTGTCGATGTCGGTCGTGCCCTGGAAACCTCTGAGGATATTGTACCATTTCAGAGTGCCCGTGTACTCGCCCAACTCGGGAGCGTCGGCTCCACCAGCCGCCCAGTAGGAGAAGGAGGAGAGAGAACGATCGAGAAAGGTGTAGCCCACCGCTGGCGGGGCCAGGTCGTAGGCATCGTAGTGGGTGTCGGAAGATCTGGAGTTGTACGCGTAGCCGAGGTCCAGTTCCACGTCGGTGCCGACCAGGTCGTCGCCGTAGTCGCCCACGTCCGGATCGACCCACTGGGCGAAATACATCTCCTCGATGCGGGCGTCGTCGGGGGTGGTATCGGTCCCTTTGTAGACCAGCCGGTACTGTTTGAAGACTACGTTGTCCAGTTCGGGAAAGCCATTGACATTCTCATACGCCCACAGGGTAACCTGTTGCTCCAGACCTATGGGATCGGAGCCGTACACGACCCTCGCCGTTTCCGCATCCAGGTCGTTGACCACGAACCAGGCGACCTGATCGGCGTGGGGAAAGCCGGGAATGTCCACAGACGGATCGTAGGCGCCGTCTCCATCCTTGTCCTGGAAGGGGGCTCCCTTCTGCCAGGGCCACTCCTGCCAATCGAGGGCGTACTGCTCCCGGATCGAGGTCTCGTCCGCCTGGGTCACGGCATCGATGAGGATGTCGAAAAAATCGGCGGCTTCGCGCCGCAGGTCGGCGGTCTGGTAATCGGGCCGCACCCGGTAGATGCGCACGGACGGATCGAAGGGATCCTCGGCCACGCCGGGGGAGAGGATAGCTCCCGGGACCGTGCCGGCAGTGTAGTTCTGGCCGCCGACGCGAATCTCCTGGCTGCCGCCATCCAGAACACGTCCACCCCAGATCACGCCGTCCCGATAGATCACCTGACCGGTAAGGGGAGGAAAGGTGATGCCGGAGTTGTCGGTGGATGGATTGCCTCCGGAATAGCCATCGCTTTTGAACCACAGGGAGATGTTGTTGACGTTCATCAGCGCCCTGTCGCCCAAACCCACGGTCTGGGCAATTTTGGCCCTGATGTTTACCATCCCCTCTTCGATCCCCTCTTCGATCGCCTGCCGGCTCTCCGCAGGAGCAAAGGAGAGGCATAGAAGCAGCGCCAGGATCAGGCCGCCACAGATCTTCTTTTTTATCACTCTCTCATTCATATCCTACCTCTACCGCATCAGTGTCATCTTGCGCACCTGGGCGAAGTTTCCGGCCATCAGGCGCATCAGGTAGATTCCCGAACCGACCGGTCGGCCGATTTGATCGCGTCCATCCCAGGTGACCAGGTGGTAGCCGGCCTCCTGGTGATCGTCCGCCAGCACGCGGACGGTTCGCCCCAGAAGATCGTAGATCACCAGCCGCACATTTTCCGCCCGGGGCAGTTGATAGCGGATCTGCGTGGATGGGTTAAAGGGGTTGGGTGCATTCTGGTGGAGCGCATAGCTGGTGGGCAGCAGACGGAGCGTCTGGCCCCCGCTCTGGATCTCCATGCGTCCGGCGCTTCCGTCGAAGAGGCGGGCGCCGTCCATCTCGATTCCGATCTGTTCGCGGAGGGCCGGGTCGAGGTGGAAGCGCAGGTACAGGATTTCGCCGCCGGCAGCAACCAGGCCGTCGATATCGATAAGGGAGACGCCGAGTTCCCCGTCCGTCCGGTCATTGATGGCCATCAGGGCATCACCGCTGGCCGCCGTCACTTCCAGCAGGTCCAGCGCCGCAGAATCGTAGCGCAGGCGGATGCGCCCGGCGTGGGGGTCGGTGCGACCTTCGACGCGAACGGCCACGGTCAGATCGGCTCCCTCGTAGACGGGCAATCCCCAGCGCAGCACGGCGCTGCCGCTCTGCGCTACGAGCGGTTTGGTGGCGATGCGCCCGAGGGCGGTGCCCAGGGTCAGCAGGGCGTCGGCCTCGTCGATACTGCCGTCCTCGCTGACGTCGGCCGTGCGGAGTTCGTATGGGGTTGGTTCGGTGTGGCCAGCCGGAGGAGTGGCGACGGGCAGGCCGGCGGCCAGACGCAGGGTGAGGATGACGTCGCGCACATCCACGACGGCGTCGGCATTGACATCGCCGGGGAGGGCCGCTTCGGTCTCGAAGGCGATGTCGATGGTGCCGGCATCGTTGCCCTTCAGATCGAGCACGCCGTTGATGAGCACCTGGTAGGCGGTCCCGGGCAGGAGTCGGTTTTCGGCGGCCGGCCGGAGTGTGAGCTGGGTGCGGTCGGCCGACCAGATGGGCAGCCAGGCGAGGGTTTGACCGTCGGCCTGCACGCTCACCTGGACGCCGTCGCTGGCGATCGGTTCGTCAAAGACGAAGACCATGCCTCCGGCGTTGAGGGGATCGACCTCCAGACCGATATCCTCATCCACCGGATTGCTGTCCACCAGGGTGGGGGGGATCTGCTCGGGATGCACAGTGATGGTGACGGCGGCCGAAGCGCTGGCTTCGTCGGGATCGACCACGGTGTAGGTGAAGGTGTCCTCGCCGCTAAAGCCGGTCTGTGGTGTGTATTCGATCGTGCCGTCCGCGATAATCGCGGTGCCGTTTTGCGGCTGACCTACCGAGTCGAGCGTCAGCTGGTCGCCGTCGATATCCGAGTCGTTGTCCAGTACGGGGATGGCTACCGCCACGTCCTGATCGGTTTCCGCGGCATCGGCCAGGGCGACCGGTGGGTCGTTCACCGGAGTGATGGTCACGTTCACCGTCGCGGTGGCGGTCTGACCCGTCGGGTCTGCGATAGTGTAGGTGATGGTGTCCTGTCCGTTGAAGTTGGGATTGGGTGTGTAGGTGATGGTGGTGTCACCCGGATCGATGACGACGGTGCCGCTGGTGGGAGCAGTAATTTCGGCGATTGTCAGGCCATCACCGTCAACATCGGTGTCGTTGGTCAGTGGTTCGACGACGACCGGGGTATCTTCTCCGGTATTGGCCGGATCGTCAGCCGCTACGGGTGGGTCGTTTGCCGGCTCGACAGTAATGGTAACGACTGCGGTGGCATTCCCTCCCTGTCCATCATCGACGGTGTAGGTGAAGGAATCCTCGCCGTGGAAGTCGAGGTTGGGCGTATAAGTGATGGTGGTATCGCCCGGATCGATGACGACGGTGCCGCTGGATGGTGTGGAGGTTTCGGCGACTGTCAGGTCATCACCGTCCACATCGACGTCGTTGGTCAGTGGCTCGACGACGATGGGGATATCTTCTCCGGTGGTGACCGGATCGTCTGAGGCGATCGGTGGATCGTTGACCGAGGTGACGGTGATGGTGACGGTTGCGGTGGCATTCCCTCCCTGACCATCGTCGACGGTGTAGGTGAAGGAGTCCTGCCCATTGAAGTTGGGATTGGGTGTATAGGTGATGGTAGTGTCGCCTGGATCGATGGCGACGGTGCCACTGGCGGGAGCAGTGATTTCGGTGACCGTCAGATCGTCCCCGTCTACATCGGCGTCGTTGGTCAGCACCAGGATGGCGACGGGTGTTTCCTCTCCCGCGGTGGCCGGATCGTCCGCTGCTACGGGTGGATCGTTGACCGGGGTAACGGTGATGGTGACGGTCGCGGTTGCGGTTCCTCCCTGCCCGTCATCGACGGTATAGGTGAAGGAATCCTCGCCGTGGAAGTCGGCAGAAGGCGTATAGGTCACTGCGGTTCCATCCGCGTCGATAACAACGCTGCCTGCTGCCGGATCCGTCGTCTCGGTTACTGTCAGGGTTCCCCCATCCACATCCGCGTCGTCAATCAGCACGTCGATAGCGACCGGGGAGTCCTCTTCAGTGGTCGCGGCGTTGTCAGCCGGCACCGGAGGGTCGTTGACCGAGAGGATGGTGAGGGAGACCGTGCCAATAGAGGTCTCGCCGTTGCTGTCGGTAACGGAATACTCGAAGGAATCTTCGCCGAAGAAATCGGCCTCCGGTGTATAAGTTACCGTGGTGTCGCCGGAATCGATGGCGACGGTGCCGCTGGAGGGAGCGGTTACGGCGGTCACGGTGAACGGGTCGCCGTCGGGGTCGGTGTCGTTGGCCAGCGGTTCGATGGTGATGGGAATGTCTTCATCGGTCTCCGCGCTGTCATCGACGGGCACTGGCGGGTCGTTGAACTTGACCACTTCGATGGAGATTTCGGCCGTAGTGGTGCCGCCGTTGCCGTCGCTGAGCGTATAGGCGAACTGGTCCGGGCCGAAGAAGCCGGCTTCGGGCGTGTAGGCTATGCTGAGCCCGTCCGGACTCACGACCGCCGAACCGTGTGCGGGGGCGGTGACGCTGCTGATGGTGAGCTGGTCGCCGTCCACATCCAGATCGTTGGCCAGGGCGAAGATGGTGAGGAGGGTGCCCTTGAGCGCGACCGTCTCGTTGTCGATTCCCACGGGGGGATCGTTTACCGGCGTGACGGTCAGGCTGACGGTCGTGGTGTCCACATCGCCCAGGCCGTCGGTCACCACATACTCCAGTTCGTCGGGACCGTTGTAGTCGAGTTCGGAGGTGTAGGTCAGACTGGTGCTGTCGGGGTCGATGACGACCGTGCCGTGAAGGGGGTCGACGACTATTGCGGCGATGGTCAGCGGGTCGCCGTCCGGGTCGGTGTCGTTGGCCAGCACGGAAAGGGTGTGCGGCGTATCCTCGGGGACATCCAGCGCGTCGGGCACGGCGGTCAGCGGAGCGTTTTCCACGGTCACCCGGCCGTCGACTGTGGACCCTTCTACATCCCCTTCGTTGAAGGCGAAATTGGTCCAGCGCAGGTCAGAGGTTCCTCTGCCGATGTGTTCCCCTTCGATGGTGAATAGCAGGCCCGCTCCTTCTAGAGGAGTATCTGTCGAGGCGGCCACAATGATCTGCCCGGGCACGCTGATGTTGGACTCGAAAAACATGCCCGCGGAGATCGCGCCGTCGGTGGAGATGCCGGTCACGCTCAGGATGGCCGGATCGTATTCGATGGCGAGCAGATAGGAGAAGACGTTGTTGCCGATCAGGTCGCCGATCTGGACCGGCCAGGAGACCACGTCGCCGATCTGCCCGGTGGTGGCGGGCAGGCTCAAGTCGATCCCGGCCACGGCTCCTACCCGCGCCACGGCGCTGCCGTCGGTCGTGATCGCCGGGGGGATGCCTTCGTTGAAGGTGAATTCGGCCCAGGTCAGTTCGGTCTCTCCCGGGCCGACGTACTCGACCTGGAGGTCGATCAGAGCGCCGGAACCCTGAAGAGGGGCGGTGTGGTAGGCGGCCACGATGGTGCGTCCGGGCGTTGCGGCGTTCACCTCGACGTTCATGTCGGCGGAGAGGGTGCCGTCGGTGGAGACGTCGGTGATGGCGACGATCTCCGGGTCGTACTCTACGGTGAACAGGTAGGCGTAGACTTCGAGGTCGGTCAGGTCGTTCACCTGGACCGGGGCCAGGGTGGTTCTGCTGACCTGGCCCGACAGGGCGGGCAGGGATACTTCGGCCTCGTGCACGTCGATGTCGCTGACCTGCAGGGCACCGCCCCGCTGCTCGACGAACCAGTCTTCATTGGCCTGGTTGTTGGCTCTGCCCGGGGTGCCCTGGATTTGTTCTACTACGGCCCAACCGGCGGCGTCTATGGCCCCTGAGAGGGCGCTTCCCTGAAAGGAGATGCTGGCCTCGGAAGGGAGGGGGTCGGGGCCAAGATCGATCTGGAAGTCGGTGAATTCCTCGGGGACGGCATCGCCCCAGCGCACGCCGAAGACGTGATCGCCCGCGGGGCGCAGGATCTGCAGGGCATCTCCTGCGCTGTCGAGATCGAACAGCTCTCCCTGGAGCAGGGGACTGGGGCTGAAGGGGCCGGTCCTGATGCTGAGGACGAAGTCTTCCGGATCGATATCGTCGGTGAACGGGGCATCGTTGCCGCCGATCAGGATCAGGGTGCCGCGGCGGAGGTCGGCCCAGAGGGGATCGTCGGCAAAGGTGAAGCCGGGTTGGGCGCCGCTCCCCAGATCGCGCACCTTGTAGCCGCGCAGGTCGAGGTGGTCGCCGGTCACCAGCAGTTCCACCCACCCTACCGAGGGGGACGGTCCGCTGTATATCTCGTTGAAGAGAATCTCGCCGTCCACCTGCACGCTGCCGTCAGTGGCGCTGGGGGACGGACTGTACTCGTTGAAGTAGAAGTCCCTCCAGAGGAGAGGGGAGTGACCGCCGCCGACGTATTCCACCTGGAGATCGAGGAGCGTGCCGCTTCCCTCCAGAGGAGCCGTCTGGGAGGCGGCTACCTTGAACTGGCCGGGAATGGTGGTGTTGGTCTGGATATCCATGCCTGCGGAGACGGTTCCCTCGGCGGAGATCTCGCGGATCTGCAGGACGCCGGGATCGTAGCCGATGGTGAACAGGTAGGAGAAGACTTCCATTCCGGTCAGGTCGCCGACCGGGATGGAGAGGGTGGTCGTCTCTCCCACCAGGCCGGCGGTCTGGGGAAGACTCACCGGGATTCCGCTCTCTGAGCCGATGGAGACACTGGCTTCGCCAGCGACCGTGGTCACCGCGGGGGTTCCTTCGTTGAAGAGGAAGCTGGACCAGCCGAGGGATGTGACGCCTCTGCCGATGTAGCTTCCCTCCAGATTCAGGAGGATGCCGCTTCCCGTGAGGGGCGTGGTGCTGGAGGCGGCCACGGTGACTTCTCCCGGAACGCGGGTATTGGCCACCACGGTCATCCCGTCGGACAGGGTTCCCTCGGCGGATACTCTGGTGATTTCGACGACGGCCGGGTCGAAGGCGATCGTGAAGGAATAGGCCAATACCTCCAGGTCGGCCAGGTCGTCCGTGGAGATCGGTATGCTGACCAATTCACTCGGCTCACCTTCCAGCGAAGGAAGGGACACGGAGATCTGCGCTTCTCCCGCGATCGGCATCAGCCCGATGAGCGCAGCTCCCAGAAGGGTCAGGAACAGAGGCTGGACCCGTGTCATGCAAGCACTCCTGATTGAACTACATGAAAGTCTCTGAGTTTCTCATCCGTAACGAAATCCGGATCTGCGGCGTGCCGAGAATGGACGGCAGGTGAAGGACCATGACCTTTTCTTCCCCTGCCATCATCCCGACCGGAGGTGGCGAACCTCCATTTCTGGGGCGCCTATTCATCTATGTCCGGTTCGAGCGACCGGTGGATAGCCGGTCTGTTCGCAAGGTGCTGTTTCTACGGCATCGGGTCTTATTGGACCAGCACCATCTTCCTGGTCTGCACCAGGCCGTCCGTCTCCAGGCGATAGAGATACACGCCCGATTCCACCTGCCGTCCCGTGTCGTCGCGGCCATCCCAGCGGAGCACGTGGGTGCCGGCCGGCTGCGGACCGCTGGACAGGGTGCGGATCTTCTGGCCGACGAGGTTGAAGATGCCCAGCTGTACGTCGGCCGATGCGGCGAGGTGATACTGGATGTGCGTGGCCGGGTTGAACGGGTTGGGATAGTTCTGCCCCAGGCTGGAACTGGCGGGCAGGACGCCCAGCGCTATCCCGGCGAGTTCGGTGGACGGATTCTCGTTGACGATGGCCGTCCCGCGCACGGTGGGCCGCGCTTCGGGCTGGAGCAGCCGGAGCTGGAGTCTGGCCAACTCGCCGGCTTCCACCGGGGTGGCGCCGGCCATGGCCAGGCGCAGCTCTCCGTCCTCGACGTGGTAGGCGATCTGCCAGTCGTCGGGCAGACGGGAAGTCACGCCTTCGACTGAAACCTGTGCGGGATCGATCCGGCCGGTGAACTGCACCGAGGTGACGTTGCGCGGATCGTCGAGTAACAGGGGCAGAGCCAGCTGACCGAAATCGCGTCCGGCCAGGGGTTCGGCCCACTCCAGGCGGCCGGCGCCGGCGATCAGCTTGCCCGGTTCGGCTTCGGCGGGCCAGACAGTGATGAGTTGGGCGACGTACTGCAGGATATAGGTGGCATCGAGCGGGGAGATGCTGCCGTTGCCCGAGACATCGGCCGCCTCCATGCCGTTCGGGCCGAGTGGAATCAGGCCGACCACGTAGCGCAGCACCAGGGAGGCGTCCAGAGCGTTTACATCGTTGTCGCCGGACACGTCGCCCAGGATGGTGGGCGGGAAGTCGATGGAGATGTCGTCGATTTGCAGGGTGGCACCGGTGGAGCTCGGTGTGGATCCGATGCGTATGACCACCCCCGGCGTTCGGTAGCTGTCGAGTGACCACTGGAATCTTTGCCAGTCCTGGTGATTTTCCCAATCATGGCTCTGCAAGGTCTCCCAGTTGGCTCCTCCATCATAGGAAATATCCACTCGGTAGCCTACAGTCCCATCCAGCGTCCGTAGCCAGAAGGATAGAGTCGGATTGCCGACGGAGGTCAGGTCGATGGTTCCGGCCAACGTCACGTATTGCCATCCCGACACCGGTTTGATGGCCAGCACCTGATCTCCACTCTGTGCCATCGTGGTCTGCACATCCCACTGACTCAGTATCCAATCCTGGTGCGTCTGGGCATCCTCCTCGACGTCGTCACTGAAGGGGAAGGTCAGAGTTCTGGCGTTGTCATACACCTCGACATCGTCGATGTGCCAGCCGTCCCGTTCGGAACTGCTGTTGGACGTCGTGGAGAAGCGGAGATAGGCACGCGGTTGACGACTGAGCACACCTAGATCGAACTCTTCGGTGCGCCATACGCCATCGGCACCGGTGAAGATGGCGATTTCGGTCCAACTGCTGTTGTCCAGCGAGTAGCTGACGCGGCCGTAATCCGCCCGTTCCTCGAAGATGTAGCGATGCTTGAAGCGCAGCACGGGTCGCTCCACGCCGGAGAAGTCGATCTGGGTGACCAGCCAGCGGTCGGCGTTGGATGGGTAGTTGGCCTGACCGATGCTTACCGGACTGTCCTCCCAGGCGTGGGTGGCACTGTGTCCCTCTTCGCTGCCGGTCTGTTCACTCACCATCCACGGCAGATCGGTTGCCCACTGGAAGCTGCCTTCGAAGTCCTGAAGGAAGGGAGCCACTTCCGGCGTCACCTGGAAAGCAGTCTGCGAGTCGACGACTTCAGACCCCTGGTTACCCAGATCCTGCGTGTCATACTCGTGAATTTGAGCGTAGTAGCGGGTGTTGGCGAAGGCCAGGTCGGTCAGTGTCGTTTCGGTTTTCGCCTTTTCGGTGATTAAGAGGTTGCGTCTTTCATGTCGATCACTCACCCCTTCATCCATGCCGAAGTTGCTCCGTGTAGACACTCTGATCCAATAGTGCCTGAAGTCGTCGGCAGTGGACTCATCCCAGACCAATCGGAAACCGTTGTTGGTGGGTTCCAGCAGACGGATGGTGTGGGGTGTCGGTGCATCGTCAATGAGGATGTCGTCGATTTGCAGAGTGGCACCCGTGGTGCTCGGTGTGGATCCAATGCGCAACAACACCCCCGGCGTTCGGTAGCTGTCGAGTGACCACTGGAATCTTTGCCAGTCCTGGTGGTTTTCCCAATCATGGCCCTGCAAGGTCTCCCAGTTGGCTCCTCCGTCGTAGGATACATCCACTCGGTAACCGACTGTCCCATCCAGCGTCCGTAGCCAGAAGGACAAGAAGGGATTCTCTGCTTCGCTCAGGTCGATGGTTCCGGCCAGTGTCAGGTATTGCCATCCCGACACCGGTTTGATCGACCACACCTTGTCCCCGCTGTAGGCCGCAGAGGTGTTGATCCCCCAGGAATCCGTATCTGGTGTCCAGTAAGCAGCGGATACTTCGGCGTCTTCCGCATCGTCGAAGAATGGGAAGGTGGTTTGGGTTTCTCCCTGGGTTGCGCCGAGAAGGACTATTACCATTCCGAGCGCGAGAACGTTGAGTAGCCTCTTCATAGCTGACTCCTTTCAAAGGATCTCAGGTCTTTTCGAGTCGTTGGTTTCAGATAAGCGATCATGCGCAGTTCCGATCCCACCTCTCTTCTTCGTCCCATACCTCACGGAACCACGGTAACGGTTCCAGATTTCAGATTGATGCCGGCCATGCCGAACACGGTCGTGCCGCTCCCGGTCTGGAGGGTCACGGTGGGCCGGTCGAAGGAAATTGCCACTTCACCTGTCGCATCCGCCTGGAGAACGAGGGTGGCCAGGTGTCCCGAACCGCTCACCCCACCGGCGCCGCGTTTGCGCACGATCGATACGGCGATGCGACCTTCCTCGATTTGATCGAAAGACAGCACGTCGCTGCCCAGGAAGGGGCCAGGGGTTGCCTCCAGCACGGTCACGCCGCTGCCGACGGTCAGTTCGAAGGAGGCGCCAAACAGTTCCAATGCATTTTCTACTTTAACTTGTAGCTCGAGTTGGGCGCCGACGGTCATGGTGGTGTCGGAGGGGTCGATGCTCAGGGCCAGGGCCGGCGCCATTTCGGTCTCGATGGATATGTCGGGGGACATGCCCGAGGAGATGCTGTGCATTTCCTCGATTCTCAGCAGCACATTGCCGGCCGGGTCCCTGGCCTCGATGACGAACAGCCGCTCCTCGCCCACGGGCACATCCAGCTCGAAGGTCACCGATTGCTGGCCGGGGGCGACGTCCGCGGTGTCGGACACGGTCACGCCGACGTCATCCGCGTCCACGGTCAGGACCATCTCGGCGATCTCCAGGGTCTGGGCGGTCTCGCCGATCTTGGCCACGATGAGCGCGGGATCGTCCGTCGATGGAGAGCCGGGCAGGTCCTGGCTGCAGCCGCACAGGGCGGCGATCGAGAGACAGACGAGCCAGATGATGGCCGCGCCCACGGGGTTGCGCCGACGGAAGGGAGAGCGGGGAATCACTCGGTATTTTTCCATTTTCATCTCTCCCTACATTCCAAACAAGAGGTTGCAGCTCGCCTCGATGCCGCTCACAGTGCGCGTGTCCATCTTGCCCTGAGCGTATTTGAGATTCAGATCTATAAAGCGACCGGGGGAGAAACGATAGCGGATCCCCGGGCCGATCCCCATAATGGTTGCCTCGCCCTCGTTGTTGCCGTTGTCGCCGTAGATCTTGAGATCGGCAGCGATACGTAAGCCGAGGGCAGGGGAGAGCTGTTTGAGCATGGAGAGGCCGGCCTGGAGCTGGTTGCCGTTGGTGAAGGTCCGGGTCAGGTCGTCGCTGGAGTAGTCGCTGTCTCCCTTGGTGCGCTCGATCAGGAACAGGCGCCAGTCGGTGGTGCCCTTTTTTACCTGTAGCAGCGCCTGGATTAGAATTTTGGCGCCCGATTGGAAGATCTCTTTGCCATCCTTCTGGTCGGCGCCGTAGGTGGTGTAGATCACGTCCAGGGTGAGCTTGCCGTCGTCGTCCATTATCTTGCGGTCCAACCCCAACGTCAGACTCAGCTCGCTGCCCGGCTGGTACGGCTCCTGTTCGGCGGAGGGGGTGAACTCCCCCTTGACCAGGTAGCCCAGGCCAGCGCCGAAGACCGTCTCCCCGAGTTTGCGAGCCATAGCCAGGCCGGCGTTTACGTCCAGACCCTGGCCGAAGCTGGCGGTGCGGAAGCCGAAGGCGTTCTGAGAGAGGACGCCGGATACCTGGCGCTCATCGCCGGTGAGCTCGGTCTTGCCGGTGGGAGTGTTGACACCCACGTTGAGCAGGGCCAGCTCGTCGCCGACGATATAGGAGGCGCGGATTTTGGTGTCGGTCAGGCCGCCGAGAGAATGGCTGCCGCTGGTATCGAGGCTGGCGAAACCCGAACCGCTCACCACATCCAGGCTGAGCCGTTTGCCGAGGGGCAGGATGACGAAGAAGGGGATGGAAAGCTCCTGAGCGCCGGCCTGTGTGTCCCGGCTCCAGGTCTGAAAGTGCGCCCCGGCGCCCACGGTGGCATTGCGCATGAAACGGATCTGCGCCTCGGCCGGACTGCCGACCAGCAGCGCCAGGGCCAGGAACAAACCCAGCAGGCGCCGGACGACCGGGGGACCACAGGGCGAAAAACCGCGATCTCTTCTCATGAGAAATCGAACCTCCTCCTGCTCTGGGATTGTCGGGAGATTACTTCCATGCCGGCTCGTGCTCGGGCCGGCGAATAGATCCCCGGACGCTCTCTTTGCGTGTTTCACGGCTGGATATCGGGGACCGGCATTACGATCCGGATCGGGATCATCTCCACGGCTTCGGCCTCCTCCTGCTCCTGTGCCGCCTTGCGCACGTCGCTCTCGCCGCTCTCGCCGGTGGCGATGAAGCCGGCGCCGGTGTTGGCACCGGTGGCGCCCAGGCGGGAGAGGGTTTCACTCTCGGTGGTTTCGCTGGTCTGTTCTTCCGCCTCTTCCACGGCTTCTTCCCCGAAAACTTCGGTTTCCACATTGCCCATGCTCGCCGCACCCAGGGATGCTCCTTCGACGCGCTCGACGCTCTCCTGTGCGACCTCGAACTGCGGGTCGAGAGAGACCGCCTCCTGGAAGGCTGCCGCCGCCGCTTCGATCTGGCCCTGATCCTCCAGGTCCAGACCCTTCGAATAGGCGATGAAGGCGAGCATGTTTTCGGTGGGGAGCTCCTGGATGGCGTCGCGCTCTTCTTCGGTGAGGCGGATGCCCATCTCGCCGACGATGCCGAAGGTCAACTCCTTCTGCAGGCGGAACAGCTTGTCGAGGGGGCCGCTGGTTTCGCTCGCCTCCACTTCTCCGGTTTTCACCCCGGCGACGCTGATGTCGAGGCGCAGCTGCTCGTCGGCCAGGTCGGCGAAGCTGCCGGCGACCACGCGATTGGCGCCCAGTAGCTTGCCCAGACGGGGGGCGGTGGCCGGATCGACCGCGCCGGTCATACCCAGGCCGATCTCCTTCATCATTTCCTGCATGCGCAGGCGCTCGACTACCTGCAGGGAGCTGATTTTGGAGAGGTCGGTGACCATCATCTCGGCCAGCCCCTTGCGCAGCGGGTCGAGGGATGGGTTGGCGCTCAGGTTGCGGAAGGGGGCGATGGCGATGGCGTTGTCGGGAATGCCGGCGATGTCGAGATATTTCTCGCGGGCCAGGGCGCTGCGAGTCTCCTCCTGGATCTGCTCGCGGACCAGGCGGTCCAGGCGGGCTTTGATGAGGCCGCGGGTCCGGCTCAGACGACCCATTTGCGCGTAGCTGCGGTACGCGGCGATGGCCGCCTTGCGGTCGCCCCGCTTTTCGTGGACCAATCCCAGGATGAGGGCGGCGCGGCCGTTGGCGGGATCCAGTGAGCGAGCCTGCTGGAGGAATTTTTCGGCCTGATTCAGCTCGTTCTGATGGTAGAAAGCCTCGGCCAGGTCGACCATGATAGCCGGATTATCCGGATTCTGTTCGAGGGCGGTTTGGAGCGCCTGGGTGGCGCCGGCGTAGTCCTGCTGCTCCAGCAGTTTTTTCGCTCGGGCATGGGGGCCGCTGGCGCAGCCGACGAGGAAGGTGAGGATGATCACCAGGGTCGAAACAGTCCATTTGTACATGGAATGGGTTCTCCTCGTGGTCCCGCATTCGTGGTTGTACGCGGTTTCTCTTCTCGATGTGCGATGGCCGATCATCTCGATCTGCACTTCGCAAAGGAAGTAATGGCAAGGGACGTGCCAGAGAACGGGTGATGGCGATAAAAAAAGAAAAAGGGTTTGTTTACAAAGGAGTTATATCGAAAGAAAAAATTATTGGGGAAGCTCGGGGTAGATTGGGTAACTATCAAGAGATTTATCACCCAGAGGCCGACGAAAGGGCAAGGAAGGCAATAAGCGGCTGACGATTAAGGATTTATCTGCTGATAAAACATCTATCAGTGGATTTTGTACAAAGATTGTACACTCAGAAGGAAAAACAGAAGATTCTCTAGAGATGAGGAGAGTGTTTGCCGTATCCGCTGTGGGGCCGAGAAATATATAGAGAGTTCAGCGGACCCCTTGGCTGTTCTCAGGTTTGATTTTCGCAGCTGGAGGGCCGTGGGGCAGGCAGAGGGATAGAAAAAAAGAAGGTGGATCCCCGGTCGATTTCGCTCTCGACCCAGATGCACCCTCCGTGCAATTCGACGAACTGACGGGCGATGGCCAGCCCCAAACCGGTGCCCTCCATCTGACGGGTCAGCGAACCGTCGATCTGGTGGAAGGCTTCGAAGACGGGTTCTAGTTCTCTCTCCGGAATGCCGATGCCAGTGTCGGAGACCCAGAAAAGGACGTGGCCATCTTTCCGCTGTGCACCGACGCGAATCTCTCCCTCGATGGTGAATTTGACGGCGTTGCACAGCAGATTGGCCAGCACCTGCTGGGTGAGACGGCGTTCGTCTGCCTGCAGGATGGGCAGATTAGCTTCGACGTCGAGATGGATCGGCAGGCTTTTCTCCGCAGCCCGGTGTTCCAGAGAGGCGACGGCGGTGTTTACGCAGGCTTCGGGAAGGCAGTCGGAGAGTTGCAGCTCCATGGAACCGGCTTCGATCTTGGACAGGTCGAGGATGTCGTTGATGAGTTGGAGGAGGTGATCGGAGTTGGTATCGATCTCCTCGACGGCGTCGCGCAGGTCATTGGGGATGTCGCCGTAGACGTTTTCGAGGATGAGGGAGGAGAAGTTGATGATGGAGTTCATGGGGGTGCGCAGCTCGTGGGATATGCTGGCGAGGAAGGCGCACTTTGCCTCGGTGGTTTTGAGTAGCTTCCGGTGTTCTTGCTTCAGTTTGCGGTTGACCCGGCTCAGGGTTATAATGCGTTGCTCTAAGAGCCGGGTATCCTCGTGTAGTTTGCGATTTTCGTCGATCGGGCATCTGGTTTTGGTATTGTTTTCCATGGGGAATACGCTTTCGAGGAAAAGTCCGCTGTCAGTTTTCTGGCTGCAGTCCGTTCATGCTGAGTAGTGCGCGTATGAAAGCCGATCCGGCGCGTAGCTGCAGTTGCTTCCTGTTGCGTCGCAGCAGGTCGATGCCATCTGCATCCACGGCCATAACTCCGGTGAAGTCCAGCAGTAGCTGTTTGGCCTGTTGCAGATGGTTCACGAGTTCTCGTTCCAGCACGGCGACGCCGGAATCCGATACCCAGCCTTCGATCTTCAGGACGGTCTTCTCCCGGGACTGCGAAGCGATGGAGATTTTCAGCATCGGGGCGCTTCTCTGGTGCACGGAGGGAGGACTAGTTTGGTCGAACAGGGGCATGAAATATATCCAGGTTGGTGGTGGTGGAAGATGGGTATTTTAAAAAAGTGTCGTCTGTGGTCGACGCTTTATATACTACACGCAATTGTGATGCCAAACGCAACAGCCACCTGGATATTATGCTCTCAGGTAGCTGTTTATGAATAGGTTGAGTGCATGATATGAATAGGCAAGGTGGATGCGTGATAAATGTCTATCCGCGATATATCGAGGGCAATTTTATGGATGGCAGAGGTTTATGTCTTTTTGTAATAATGAATTTACGTCAATAATTGGAAGCCGCGATATATCGAGGGCAATGCGAAATGGTGTGGTGGGGTCGGGCGATTGCGAGCAGGAGGGTTCAGCAGTGGATCGGGCAGCGTTATTCTGCCTCGATCCCAAGGGATATTCCCGTCGTTTCTTCTATTTTCTCGGCCGGACTATGCCGAGTTTCTTCATGCGGCTGCGCAGGGTGGACTCGCGCAGACCCAGGCGGGTAGCCGCGCCTTGCTCGCCGCCGATCAACCAGCCGGTTTTTTCCAGGACATCGCGGATGTAGCGCCGTTCGTATTCCTCAAGGGGCAGGATCTCCGCAGCAGGGTCGGCGGCGGTCTGTCCCGGGTCCAGGAAGATCTCTCTCGCCTGAATCTCGACTCCCGGGCAGAGGATAACCGCTCGTTGCACGACGTGTTCCAGTTCGCGGACGTTGCCCGGCCAGTCGTATTCCTGGAGGGCCTGCATGGCTTCCATGCTCAGGCTTTCCAGCGGCTTGGACAGGTGGGCGGCCATCCGCTCCATGAAGTAGAGGGCCAGCAGCGGAATATCCTCTCGTCTTTCGCGCAGCGGCGGTAGCCGCACCGGGAAGGGTTGCAGACGGAAATACAGGTCCTCGCGGAAGCGCCTTTCGTCGACCATCTTTCTCAGGTCGCGGTTGGTGGCGGCGACCACGCGCACCTCGGCGCTCAGGCTTTCGGCGCCGCCGATGCGCTCGAAGGTCCGCTCTTCCAGCAGGCGCAGTAGTTTCACCTGGGCCTCCAGGGGCATGTCGCCGATCTCATCCAGAAAGAGGGTGCCATTTTTGGCCAATTCCACCTTTCCGAGCTTGCGACTGACGGCGCCGGTGAAGGCGCCCCGCTCGTGGCCGAACAGCTCGCTTTCGACCAGGCCTTCGGGAATGGCGCCGCAGTTGACCTGAATGAGCGGTCCGTCTCCGAATTGGCTCAGTCGGTGGATGGCGCGCGCGGCCAGCCCCTTGCCGGTGCCGGTCTCTCCCAGGATCAGCACGGTCAGATGGGTCGGTGCCACCTCGGCCAACCGCTGCTCCACCTGGCGCAGAGCGTTGCTCTGGCCGATGAATTCACCAGTCGAACTGCTGGCATTCAGGGCGCTGGTCAAAGCCTGGATGTGGGGATCGGGCTCTATGATAAGAGAGAGGGAGGCGGGCTCGGAGTAGTTCAGGTCGCGGTCGACGGCGCGGACGTGGAAGGTGTAGCTCCCCTGCTCCAGATCCTGATACTCGACCCGTCCTCCGTAGATGACCTGCCAGTCGGCATCGCGCCCCTCCAGGCGATACACGTAGGCCATTTGATCCGGAGCGGTGGTGAAGCTGCGTCCCTGGAATTCGAAGGTGACGATTCGCTGCGAGATCGGGAGGTGGATCTCCTCCTCTGCGCGGTACCGACGATCGGCGATCAGATAGGTGAAGCGGACGGACGGAGAGGTGCGCCAGGGACGGTACCGGGTCACCCCTCCTTCGGTGGCGATCCAGATGTTGCCGCGGGTATCCTGGCGTATATCCTGAACCGCGTCGTGTACCAGGCCATCCTTTCTGGAGAAATTCTGGAAGACCAGGCCATCGTAGCGGCAGACCCCGCCGCCGTAGGTGCCGAACCAGAGATGGCCTTTGTCATCTTCGAGAATGGCAGTGACGACGTTGCTGGGCAAGCCATCGCGGGCGGTGAGGGTGATGAAATTTCTCCCGTCGTAGCGACTCACCCCATCACCAAAGGTGCCGAACCAGAGATTTCCATCTCGATCTTCGGCGATGGAGAGGACGCTGTCCCAGGCCAGACCGTTCCGAGTGGTCAGATTGACGAATCGCTCGCCATCGTAGTAACTCACTCCTCCGACCCAGGCGGCGAACCAAATGCGGCCGGAACGGTCCTCCAGAATGGCGTTTATGTGCTGATCTGCCAGACTGTCGGGGGTGGTGAAGGTGGTGAAATCTGCTCCGTCGTAGCGGCAGACCCCTCCCATTTCGGTCTGGCCGCCCCCCAACCAGAGGTTACCATCCCGGTCCTCGGCGATGGCGGGGATTGCGTTGCTGGGCAGGCCGTCGTCGGTGGTGAAGGTAGTGGTGCTTTCCCCGTCATAGCGGATCAGGCCGTTTCCATCGGAGGTGCCAAACCAGAGGCGGCCCTGCCGATCTTCCAGGATGGCCGGCACGTTGTGCTCCGCCAGCTCTTCTATATGCACCAGTTTTGTCCCATCGTAGCGACATACTCCGTGCCAGGTGCCGAACCAAATACCTCCACTATGGTCTTCGCGAATGCACATCACACCATTGTCTGCCAGTCCATCTTGCGTCGTGAAACTGGCACAGTGCGCTCCGTCGTATCTGCCGATACCTCCACCCTGGGTGGCGAACCACAGATGTTTCTGGCGGTCTTCGAATATCGACCAGACCTGATTGCCGGCCAGTCCGTTCTGGGTGGTGAAGGTAGTGAAGTGCTGTCCGTCGTACCGGCTCACGCCGTGGCCGTAGGTGCCGAACCAGAGATCCCCCCCGCGGTCTTCGGCAATAGAGAGGACGTGATCACTGGCCAGTCCATCCCGGGCGGTGAAGGTGGAAAAATGATGCCCGTCGAATCGACTCACTCCGCCCATGCCGTCTTCGAGCCAGCCGGTGGAGAACCAGAGATCGCCGTTCCGGTCGGTGAGTATGTCGGTCACTGCATCGCCGGCCAGTCCGTCCTGAGTGGTGAAAGTGGTGAAGTGCTGTCCGTCGTACCGGCTCACGCCGTGGCCGTAGGTGCCGAACCAGAGATGGTCCTCGCGATCTTGGGCAATGGCGAGGATGTGGTCGCTGGCCAGTCCATCGCGAGTGGTAAAGGTGGTAAAGTGCCGTCCGTCGAAGCGGCTCACCCCTACACCGCCGGCGTCGTACATATCACCGGTAGCAAACCAGAGGTTGCCTTCGCGGTCCTCGGCCATCGTCCCGATGGTATCGCCGACCAGACCATCCTGGGTGGTGAAGGTGGTGAACCGTTGTCCATCGTACCGGCTCACCCCCTGGCTTTCGGTGCCGAACCAGAGGTTGCCCTCGCAATCCTCCAGGATGGACCACAGGGTATTGCTGGCCAGTCCGTCGCGGATGGTGAAAGTGGTGAACTGTGTCCCGTCGTAGCGGCATGCACCTCCTGCAGCCGTCGCCAGCCAGAGGTCGCCGCGGCGGTCCTGCAGGATATCGTTGATGGTGGCGGAGGGGAGTCCGTCGCGGATGCAGAAACTCTGCCACAGGTCCAGTCGATTTCCAGAGCCGGCCGATGTGATTTCGCCCGGTCCGGCCGGCGTGGCGTGGACGACGAAGTGCCAGAGGAGAGGGTCGCCCGACGCGAATATGGGACATGCTTCTTCCAGGTCGCACAGCGCCTGTTGCAGGGCCGGATCCTGCCGGAGGAGATCGCGAGTGGAGAAGAATTCGCCCAGGGAGGGGAATTCGAAGATCTGGTAGAAAGATCTTTTTGCGGTAGGGCGTTTTTCCGGAGAGAACGCCGACAGGCCGTGCCCTTTCAGGAGTGGCGCAACTCTGTCTATATATAGGCTCTCGAAATCGGCCAATTGCTGGGGTGGAACATCGAAGGACAAACTGGCGTAGCATTTGGCGGGATCTATTTTCATCAGCCGAATTCCCCGGTTGTGCGATGTTTGTTCCCGTTTTTTCCGGCATCCATCATCATTCTTTCATTCCCGTTTCCCTATAAATCCGACAGGCACATCAACCGAATCCCCTTCAGCCGTGTACGGGAACGGTAAAGAAGAAGATAGAGCCCCGGCCAACCTCGCTTTCGACCCGGATACGCCCTCCGTGCAGTTCCACAAACTGATGGGCAATCGCCAGACCCAACCCCGTGCCCTCCACCTGATGGGTCAGCGAACTGCCGACCTGGTGGAAGGTCTCGAAGATGAGCTCCCGTTCCTCCTCCGGAATGCCGATGCCGGTATCCGACACCCAGAAGAGGACGTGCCCATCCTCTCTCCGAGCGCCGACGCGGATCTCGCCCCGTTCGGTGAATTTGACGGCGTTGCCCAGCAGATTGATCAGCACTTGCTGGGTCAGACGGCGTTCGTCCGCCTGCAGGATGGGCAGGTCGGGTTCGACCTCGCGGATGATTGTCAGCTCTTTATCAGCGGCCTGATGTTCCAGAGCGGCGGCGGCGGTGTCGATGCAGGCTTCGGGGATGCAGTCGGAGAGCTGCAGCTCTAAAGAACCGGCTTCGACCTTGGACAGGTCGAGGATGTCGTTGATGAGTTGGAGCAGGCGGTCGGAGTTGGTGTCGATCTCCTCAACGGCGTCGCGCAGATCGTCGGGGATGTCGCCGTAGATGTCTTCGAGGATGAGGGAGGAGAAGTTGATGATGGAGTTCATGGGAGTGCGCAGCTCGTGGGACATGCTGGCCAGGAAGGCGCTCTTGGCTTCGGTCGCCTGCTGAACTTCGCGGTTGGCCTTTTCGAGCTGCCGGCTCTTGCCCTGCAACTGGTAATTGGCGGTGGACAGGTCGTTATTAACGATCTGGAGTTTCAGGTCTCTGCTGTAGACGCGTCCTGCCTGCCATGCGATCAGTCCAAGGGCGAGGACTAGGGAGGCGATCCAGGCGATGCGCTCGTAGGGGAGGTGGATGTGGACGCGTACGGTGGCCGGTTGCTCCGAATAGGTCAGGTCGCGGTCGACGGCGATGACTTCGAAGGTGTAATAGTCGGTCGGCAGGTTTTGATACTCTGCCCTGGGCTGGCGGGTGGTGCGCCAGTCTTCGTCGTATCCTTTCAGACGGTAGCGGTAGACCATGGCTTCGGGACGGGTCTTGAAGCTCCGGCCGTTGAATTCGAAGGCCAGGAAGGTCTGGGACGAGGCGAGACGAATTTCGTCGACGGAGCCGTAACGTTTGTCGGCGACTATGTCGGTGATGTGGATGGGAGGAGGGGAATGCGTGGGCTGGTAGCGGGTGGCGCCGGTATTAGACATCAGCCAGAAGTCTCCGCGATTGTCCTGGATTACGCGATGCACATTCGAGCTGTTGAGACCGTCCCGCCTGAGCAGTTTTTGGGAGACGACGCCGTCGTAGCGAATGATGCCGTCATGGCCTTTGAACCACAGGTGGCCCTCCCGGTCTTGAAAGAGGAGATATTCAGCGGAACTGTCCAGTGCATCTGTCGTCAGGGGAGAAGGATGGAAAGACGTGCCGTCGAACCGGGAAAACTGGGTGCCGGCGGTGAAGCAGAGGTGGCCCTCTTGGTCGGTGAAGATACCGACGCGGTTATCCGGCAGTCCGTCTTCGGTGGTGAAGTTTGTGAACGTCTCTCCGATATCTTGTCGGCCATCATAGCGGCTCACGCCCAGTCCCGTGGCGAACCAGATATTGCCCGCATCGTCTTCCCGGATGACGTAGATGAAATTGCTGGGCAGTCCGTCTTCGGTGGTGAAATTGGTGAATGATCTTCCATCGAAGCGACTCACGCCGCCGCCGCTGGTACCGAACCAGAGATCTCCCTGGCTATCTTCCGTGATGGTGCTTAGTCGGTTGAATGCCAGGCCATCGTCGGTATCGAAGTTGGTGAATGTCTTTCCGTCGAAGCGGCTGATGCCGGCGCGGTAGGTGCCGAACCAGAGATCGCCGCGCCGGTCCTGAAAGATGGTTATAACCCGATCGTATGCCAGTCCATCCTCGGTGGTGTAGCGGGTGAACGTCTTTCCGTCATAGCGGTGCACGCCGGCATCGGTAGCGAACCAGATATTGCCTTTCCGGTCTTCCAGAGTCGTCATCAATTCGCTGCCCTGCAGATGATCCTGGAGGGTGAAGCTGGTAAAACCCTGGCCGTTGTAGCGGCTGACGCCGTTGCCGTGGCTGCCGAACCAGAGGTTGCCCTCTCTGTCCTCCAGGATGGACATGACTCCATATCCGGCCAGGCCATCTCGGACGGTGAAATTCTCGAACTTGCGGCCGTCGAAGCGGCTCACTCCCTCTTTCTCCAGACCAAACCAGATATTGCCGGTCCGGTCCTCGGCCATGGCCATCACCCACTGCTCCGGAAGGCCATCTACGCCGTGGAAATTCGTTATCTCTTCTCCGTCATAGCAACTCACGCTGCCCCTGGCGGTACCGAACCAGATATTGCCGTGGCGGTCTTCCAGGATGTTCTCCACCCTGTTGTCCCACAGGCCATCTTCGGTGGTAAAAGAGGTGAACTGCTTCCCATCGTATCGCCTGACGCCGCCCCAGACCATGCCGAACCAGATATTGCCTTTGCTGTCTTCCAGGATCGCTCCGTTTCCGGTCGAGCTATTATCGATGGGGAAGGTGGTGAAATAGCGTCCGTCGTAGCGGCTGATGTCGCCGCTGGTGGCGCTGAACCAGATATTGCCCTCCCTGTCTTCTATGATTTTTTCTACTTCATTCTCGGTCAGTCCATCTTCGGAGGTGAAGGTGGTGAAATAGCGCCCGTCGTAGCGGCTGACGCCGTCGTACGTGCCGAACCAGATATTGCCGTGTCGATCTTCCAGAATGGCCCGCACATCATCTCCGGCCAGTCCATCTTCGGAGGTGAAGGTGGTGAAATAGCGTCCATCGTAGCGACAGGCACCGTTCCCTATAGTGCCGAACCAGAGATCGCCGCGTCGATCCTGGACGATGGTCAACACTGTGCCATGCGGCATGCCGTCCTCGGGGCCGAAGCTGTGCCACTGGCCGTACCAGATGCCGCTGCCGGCCCGCACTCTGCGTCCTTTCCCGGCTTCCACCGAGTGGCCGGAAGGAGGGGGGAGAATTATGGAGAGAGCGGTCTGGCTGTGCGTATCTACTTCCACCTGGTAGCTCGCCATTTCCCCCTGTCCCCGAGAAGTTTCAGCCTTATAGACGCCGACTGGCAAGGAGGCGGCAAACACTCCCTGGGGATCGGTCTTGACAGCGAGTCTCAGGGCTGGCGACGTGGACGAACGGATGTCGATGATTCTTCCGAGTAGCGGTGTCTGAGATGCGCCCTCCAGTTTGCCGTGGATTTCGCCCAATTGAGTTCCGGGTTCAAGAAGGAGGACGTCCCCTCGTCTTTCGGCGGAGAGATATTTCGAGTTGTACTCGCCCCAGGCTATCCACGAAAAGGAGCCGTCCTCATCCTTGTCGCAGACCGCCAGGTCCACGGAGATCGACATTCCCGATGGTAGTCGATTTTGACGCTCGTCGAGTTTTCCGGCGTCTATCTTCCACTCGTAGCGGTGTCGGCCCATGGTCCGATTCGCCTGCACCTCGGCATATCCGGCGGCGACTTCTCCCGAGAGGATGTCCCTCTGGTCGGAAATAACCGTGAGATGTTCTCCGTAAAATCCGTACTGGTAAACGGACGACTCTGCGTCCCGATGCAGCAGATCGACGTAGATCTCACATCCGTCCTGGGTATTCCACAGAACGTGGGGGTTGTTCTCGGAGCCTTTCTGCACCACTACGGATTCGTCGTGCACATCCAGGGCCAGATACAGGGCGTTTTTCTCACTGCTGTAGGCGATGGCGAAGGATGCGGTGAAGTCGATTGCATCCCGCGGGGGCAGGGCAGAGCTGGTCCGGGCGACGGGGTGCCACTGCACACCTGCAGGCCAGTCGGAGAAATCGCCGTCGATGGTGATCCCCGTCGCAGGGAAGGCGATGGCTACCGCGCCGTTGTGGGCATGGGCTGCTTCACAGCAAAGGAGGAGGATCAGCAGGAGCGCTTTGGGGATTCTGGGTATCATCGGAGATGCGCCTGCGATACGGTTATTGCGCGGCTGTGAGGAGTGTCGCTCGCGATATTATACAAAATTACGGGGCAGATGGCATTTCTCGGCCTTTTTTTGCAATAGGAGAGAACTTTTAACGGCCCCGGGGAACTCCCCGGGGCCGTTGGGAAACCAGGCAGTTATTTTTACCGAGAGATCTTTGGAGATCACTTGATCAGCAGCATTCGTCGTATCTGCGCTACATCGCCGGCTTGCAGACGGTAGAAGTAGACGCCGTTGGCGACCGACATCCCCTCCTCGTTCCGTCCATCCCACACCACCTGGTGCGATCCGGTCGGCAGGTAACCTGACATCAGCGTGCGCACCTGCTGTCCCACTACGTCGAAGATCTTCAGCCGCACCTGATTGTCCGACGGCAGATCGAAGCGGATGGTGGTCTCCGGGTTGAACGGATTCGGCACGTTGGGGTAGAGTGCCAGACGAGACGGAGAAGCGGCGCTGACCGTCTCGTCGATGCGTGCGTCGATCTGTCCGTCGTTGAGAGAGATTCGGGTGAACTGCGGATCTGCGGGCCCCACCCCGGAGTAGATGCGCAGCAGTTCACCCGGACCATTCACCGACACCGCTCCCGCAAAGACGATGTGCGTGCCGGAATCGGTATGGCGCGATGCCGACAGGAAGTCGGACAGGTCGTCTCCCATCTGCAGCTGTCCTGAGATCCCCTCGATTACCAGTTCTCCCGAGAGGATGTCGTCGCGGCGATCGGTCCACACGCTCAGGTAGCCATCGTGGCGTTGCAGGGCGAGCGTCCGTTCCTCCGGGATGAACTTGGGGGTCGAGTTGTCGGTTTCGGGCTGGGGATGGTTGTTGGCTTCGTCTTCCTGTACGGGGAAGCGATTGAGAATGCCCACCCGCTTTTGCAGAATCAGCGATGCGTCGAAGGGGGTGATCTTGCCGGGAGGTGTACCGTCGTATGGGTTGAATGCGAACAGGTCGAGGTTGGCCGACAGGGAGTCGAGTCCGGTGAGGTAGGGATTGAGAGTGTGGAGGAGTGCTTTGGCCGCGTCGAATGCCTGGACGGCACCGTTGCCGTCGGCGTCGCCGAAGGGATCGACTACTTCGTTGTCGTCGGTCAGATCGGTAGTGCCACCCAGTTCCGTGACGACGTCGGTGTAGGTGATGTCGAGGATGTCGGCTTTCTGTGTGTTGAGAGTGGCATCACCGGATGTGCCGGGTGTCGTCCCCGGGGTGGTGAACAGGAGACCGAAGAAGATGTCGCTGTCGTTGCCGTCTTCGGCGAGGGTAACGATGCCGGTTTCTCCGGTAGTCGGATTGACAGTGGTGACATCGACGGTCTGGGGTGTGCCTGTGTCGGTGTTGAGATCGGCGTCGGTGACTCTGACGCGTACGGTGTCGCCGGGCTGGGAGACGATGGTGGTGCTGATGATTCCGTCGGTACCGCCGATGACGAGAGTGGAAGTGCAGCGTTCGACGGTGTTGTCGCCGGAGGTGGCACCTGGCGAGAACACCGTGCTGATGGTGCCCGTGAAGACGCCGGTGCTGATGTCGGTTTCCTGCACGGTCAGTGTCTCTGTTTGGGAGCCGTTGCTGACGCGTACGGCGAAACTGTCCTGTCCTCCGGTATTGCGATCTTCATCCGCATCGGTCACCGTCACTGCGATGTCCTGGCGCGGAATGATCTGGGTCAGGTCGTGGACTATGCTGCCGTCCACTCCCACCAGCGTCACCAAACCATCAGCCCTGGTATTTATGGGCACGCCGTCGTTGAAGATTACGTGCTCCAGCGTCAGTGGGGAAGAAGCCGGAGTGCGCACATCGCGCATCTGGAAGTCGATGTGGATGAGGTCACCAGCACCTGACAGCACATCATTGTCGGTGGCCATGGCGATCTTCACCGTGTCGATGTTCGTGCCGCTCCCTTCGATGATGTTGGTCTCTGCCGACCATCCGACTTCGGCCAGCGTGCCGGCGAGTCCGGTGGAGAGCGCCGTCAGCAGATCTCCATCGTAGCTGACGAACACCTCCGCCGCAACGATGTCACCGCCGCTGGTGTCGCCGAGTTGCACCGGGATCTGGAGCGTCTGATTGTACGTAGCCGTCACGTGAGGAAGGGAAACATCGACAGTGGAAACGCCTTCGAGTGCCTGGTTGTGGAACACCGAGATCGTGTTCGGGCCTCCACTCGCTGCGACTACATTGGGTTTACCATCCCCGTCCAGATCGCCGTCCAGATCACCGATCGCCACGCCGTAGGGGAGGAAGGAAAGTGACTAGAGATTTATCAGAAGATGGGATTGCGGAGATTGTTGGGGGCGTAATTATTTGAAAATAAGAGATTTATCGATGATAAATCTCTTAACAGGGCAATTCGTACAAAGATTGTACAATTAGGGGAGGGGATTGGAAACGGGCTGCTCTTTTCGTTCTCAGTGGAGTGAGGTGGCTCGGGACGAGATATCTTCGTAGGGATGGATGCAGGGAGCACCCGGGGCGGAGTGGAATTTCGCTCCTCTCAGGTCGGCTTCCCGCAGGGCGATGATGGAGGAGGAGACGGTGCCGCCGATCTCTCCGTGGAGGCAGATGCTCGCCTCGGGAGAGATGCCATCGGCGTGGTCGGCCATGGTGCGCTCGAGCGTTCGGCGCAGGTCGGGCCAGTCGCGGGAGAGCTCGTTTTTTATGAGGTCGCGGGCGTAGCTGATGCGCGGGTGGTGTGGATCGTCGAGATCGGTGTCGGTGAGGAAGTGGATTCCGGGCGGGATGGAGAGGATTTCTGTTGAAATGCCGTCGTGGTGGACGGCGAAAGCCTCGCCGACATCGGCGCAGATCAGGTTGCAGGGGTTGTAGGAGTGAACGGCGAGGTGATCGCGCAGCCAGTCGACGGCGGCTCGAGCGGAGGGATGGCGCAGGACATCCAGACAGAACTGGCCGCGGGAGCGACGGTCGGGGTCCTGCTGTCCGCCGCTGCGGTTGGTGAGGGCGACCAGCAGGCCGGAGGGGTTGATCCCCTGCCAGGTGCCGCCAGCCTCTCGGTCCCGGCCAGCAAAAATTGCTGGTGCTCCTGCAAAAATCGCTGGTGCGTCGAGCCAGGAGGGTAGATCGGCCGGGCGGTCGTAGCGCTCTTCGCGGTTGGCCGCCATGAGGAGCGGGAAGGAGGGCGCGATTTTATAAAAGAGGATGCAAAGACACATGGAATCGATTCCGGTGAATGCGGAGAGTCTTTTCCCAGAGGCCGGGAATGTCAAGTCTGAGGATTTATAAACTATTGTATTTAAAACAATTTGTCGATTCGGCTTGACAGGAGGGAATAAAATGACACTTTTTATGATGATTGAGGACTGAGTATTCGATAACTTTGTCCATACGGAGATGCTCTGAGAGCCAACAGAAATTTCGGTTGGTCGAGTTATTCTGTATTCAGTCCTTCAGGCATACTGAAGGGTCTCCGCAACAAAGCTCTCGAGTAGAAAGAGAGCCCGCTCTATCGGGAAAATTTTATGAAAAAATTGATCTCCATGGATCACCTCAATGTCGGCATGTTTTTGGAGGCCGAGGCGGTCTCCGAGACCAAGGATGGTCAGGAGCAGAATTTTCTGTCGGCGAAGAACGCGGTCAGCACCGGGGCGAGCAGCAAGCGGGCGAGGCTGACAGGGCGGATGCACGAGAAGATCGATCAGGATGGCGGCCTGCTGATCACCAGCGAAAACCAGGTGAAAAGCCTGAGGCAGACCGGGCTGTCGATGGTGACCATCGACACGGACAAGGGGAACGATCTGCCCGAGGATGTCAAACCGCTCACCGATCCGAGCCGCAAGCCCCCTCCCGAAGGTCGGCTGGTCCACTACGACGAGGAGATCGAGAAGGCAAAGGAGATCCGCTCGGAGACCACGGATACGTTGAAAACTTCGCTGGAGGACGTGGCCTCGGGCAAGGAGATGGACGTAGAGAAGATCCAGGGGGCGGGAACGGTCATCTCCGAGAGCATCCTGCGCAACGTGGATGCGATGGTCAGCCTCACGCGTCTCAAGAAGCACGACCCATACACGGCAATGCACTCGATGAACGTGTGCACCCTGGTGACGGCTATGGCGATGCAGGACGGGGTCGCCTCCGGCGACCTGCCGATGATCACCACGGCGGCCCTCCTCCACGACGTGGGCAAGACCCGGGTGCCGCTCGAAATTCTCAACAAGCCGGGACGCTTCGAGCCGCACGAACTGCAGGAGATGCGCAAGCACGCCACGTACAGCGGCGATATTATGGAGGAAACGGGCGGCTTTTCCCCGGAGGCGATCGCCATCGCCACTCAGCATCACGAGATGATAGACGGCAGCGGCTATCCGCTGGGGCTCAAGGAGAATGAGGTGCACCGGTTTGCGCGTCTGACGGCGGTGGCGGACGTGTACGATGCGCTCACGGCCAAGCGGGTGTACAAACCGGCCATGCCGATGTATCAGGCGCTGCTGCGCATCCACAAAAACAAGGGGACGGAGTTTGAGGAGCACGCGGTCGATCTGTTTGTCAAGACGCTGGGGCTCTATCCGGTGGGCAGCCTGGTGGAACTGAACAACAAGGAGCGGGGGGTGGTGTACGAGCCGAATCCGAGTGACTCGCGCAAGCCGACGGTGGGTCTCTTCACGACGTCCAACCAGAAGCCGAGAGGGGCGCCGTTTATCGTCAACATGGCGATTCGCTCCGAGGCGGAGGGGCGGGAGATCGTCAAGGTGCTGGATCCGGAGCGGGAAGGGATCGACATCGAGGATATGTTGAAGGAGGTCGCCCAGCGCGGAGAGCGGACGGAGCGGATGCGGAGGTGAGCGGAAGGGGGCTGCTGCAGCGAGCATATATTTTTTGGGAACGACGCCGGGGGATTTTCCTCCGGCGGTCTTCTGTACGCCGGAAAGGGTGAGATGAAGGAGATCCTGCTGCTGGCGGCTACGGAGTTCGAGCAGGCGGAGATCGTCGCGCGAATGGAGAGGGTGGTGGAGCAGAGGGTGGTCGGGCGGCGATGGCTCGACGGCGAGGTGGGAGGGCGTCCAGTCCGGGTGGTGGAGACGGGTATAGGAGGGGTGAACACGGCGCATGCGTTAACCTGTGTGCTGCAGGCGAGGCGGCCGGCGCTGGTGCTGCAGATCGGCGTCGGGGGAGCGTATCCGGAGGGTGGACTGCGGGTGGGGGATGTCGGACTGGCGAGCGAGGAGAACTACGGCGATCTGGGGGTGCGTACACCGGAGGGATGGCAATCGGCAGAGCTGATCGGTATCCCGGTGCTGGAGCGGGGAGAGAGCAGGTATTTCAATAGCTTTCCGCTGGAGCGGGAGTGGGTCGAGGCGGGGGGAGCGGTGTTGGCGGGAGCGGATTGGGACGGGGATGATGTTGGGGTGAAGATCGGATCGTTTGTGACGGTGCAGGAGTGCAGCGGCGCGGATGCGTTGGGAGTGGAACGGGGGAGGCGGTTTGCGGCGATCTGCGAAAATATGGAGGGAGCGGCGGTGGCGCACCTGTGCCTGTCTTACGGTTTGCCTTTCCTGGAAGTGCGCGGCATCAGCAATCTTGTGGAGGATCGTCGTCGCGAGGCGTGGAATTTGCCGCTGGCTGCTGCCCGGGCACAGCTGGCGGGGCTGATGCTGTTGAGCGAACTGGAATTGTGAGGAGGAGGCATATGGAGTCGTTTTCCCTGGGGTATTCTCCCTGTCCGAATGATACTTTTATTTTTTATGGGCTGGTGCACGGCCGCATCGAGGGGGCGCCGGTCTGTCGCGAACTGCTGGAGGATATCGCAACCCTAAACAGTATGGCGCTGGAGGGGCGGCTGGACGTCACCAAGATTTCTTTCCACGCCTTTGCCCATCTGCGGGTGCGGTACTGTCTGCTGCACTCCGGAGGAGCGCTCGGGCGCGGCTGTGGTCCCCTGGTGGTGGCGCGCGAGGGGATGGCGCCGGATGAACTGCGGGGGAAGAGGGTGGCGATCCCGGGGAAGCTGACCACGGCGGCACTGCTACTGCGCCTCTTTGATCCGGATATCGAGGAATTGATAGTGATGTCGTTTGACGAGATAATGCCGGCTGCCGAACGGGGGGAGGTGGACGCCGGTCTGATTATTCACGAGAGCCGCTTTACCTATCCGCGGCACGGGCTTGTGAAGGTCATCGATTTGGGGGAGTGGTGGGAGGAGAGCACTGGACATCCGATTCCGCTTGGGGGGATTCTGGCGCGGCGGGCATTGGGGGCGGAATTGATCGGACGGATCGATCGGGCGCTGCGGGAGAGCGTGGAATTCGCCTATGCGCATCCGGAGGAAGTGCGGGGATATATCAGGGAGCACGCGCAGGAGATGGAGGATGAGGTGATGCGGGCGCACATCGATCTGTATGTGAACGAGTACACGCTGGACTACGGCGCGGCGGGGGCGGCGGCGATTGTGGATTTGCTGGAGCGGGCGGTGAGTGCGGGGATCGTTCCGGAGTCGGGGATGCCGCTGTTTGTGGAGAATGCTTGACTGGAAATGTGGGGCGTTATATGATTCTGTCCTCTACCTATGCGATTCTGGATTTTCAGATAACGATGATCAACAATGGAGCGGGATTATGAAACTGTTGCAGTTTGTCGATCCGCAGGATGGGCGGCACGTGGGATTGGTGGTTGGGGAAGAGGTGTTGGATTTGACACAGGTGGGAGCGGGTCCGCGGAGTGTGCACGAGGTTTATTACGGGCTGGGGGGGAATGAGAAGGGGTTTACCACAGTCGTGGGGGAACTGGAAGCGGCGGCCGGCGGGGCGCGGCGACTGAACTTGCAGGAGTTGTTGGAGAATCGGGATGGGGGGAAGCCGTGTCTGGACAAGCCGGTGAGCGGACCGGACGAGGATCCGCACGCGCTGCGGATCTGGCTGGCAGGGGTGACGCACGAGGACAGCGCCAAGCTGCGGGAGATCGAGGCGAAGCAGTCGACCGGCGATGCGGTGAACGTGTACGATATGAAGTACCGGGAGTGCGCCAAGGGGGGGAGGCCGGAGCTTTTTTCCAAGAATGAACCAGGGGCGGTGGTGGCGCACGGGCAGCCGGTGACGCGGCCGGTGGACACCGAGCGGCTGGTGCCCGAGACCGAGCTGATTTCGGTGTACGGCTTGAACGCGGCGGGGCAGGTCGAGCGGCTGGGGTACACCGGCGGCAACGACGTGACGGACAATGGTATCGAGGCGACCAATCCGCTCAATCTGCCGCAGGCGAAAAACTGGGCGGACGGCTGCGCCAGCATCGGTCCGCTGCTGGTGACGGCGGACGAGTACGACGACGGGGTGGTGACGGTTTCGTGCGAGGTGCTGCGCGACGGCGAGCGGGTGGCTTTCAAGGAGGGGGAGACGGGGCAGGAGCGGCTGAACATGCCGGACCGACTTTTCCACATGGAGCGGATTCTGTTCCGGCGGATGCCGCTGCTGGCGGGACAGCTACAGGTGCTCTACTGGGGGACGCCGATCGTCTTTGGCGAGGCGGACTTTCCGATAGGGCTGCTGGTCGGGGATGTGATGCGGCTGAGTTTTTCGGGTGGGATCGGCACGCTGGAAAATCCGATCGTGGAGCTGCCGGAGGTGGATCAGCTGCGAGAGCTCGAGTAAGAGTAGCGGAACTACAGAAGAGAAGGGGGGCGTCCGGATAATGGATGCCTCCCGTTTTTTGTTGAAGGCGCAAACAGCAGCGTTCCGGGCGTTTGGTTACCTGGATTCAATCGGCTCTCTCCCCCCTCCAGGCGGCCATGGCCAGGCAGAGCCAGCCGGTGATCAGACAGAGACCGCCGACAGGGGTGATGGCGCCGAGCCAGGAGATGCCGGTGAGGCTGAGCAGGTAGAGGGAGCCGGAGAAGATCAGGTTGCCGGCGAAGAGGAGCCAGCCGGCGGCTGCGGACCAGGGGTTGAGCCAGCGGGAGCAGGCCCAGGCGACGGCCAGCAGGGCGAGGGCGTGATACATCTGGTAGCGAGCGGCGATTTCGAAGAGGGCATACTGTTCCGGGGCGAGTTTCGGTTTGAGCATGTGACCGCCAAAGGCACCGGCGGCTACGGCGGTGAAACCGAGGAGACTGCCGAGGAGGAAGAAGCCGCGGTCGATCACAGGTTTTTGCCGATGTAGGCGACCGAACGCTCGAACTGTTCCATCTCGTAGGCGACGCGCGTCTGCATGCTTTCGTCCCGCTCGTGCGGGGTGCGCCAGTCCTCTTCGGGGGGACGGGATGCCTGGTGCAGGGTGCGGATGGCGTCGATCGTTTCGGCGAGCGGGCGGGGTGGATAGGTGGACCAGTAGTCCCGCTCCAGGATGCGGATGTGGCGGGCCTGGGAGGCGCCCAGCTCGATGCAGCCCTGGACATCCGGTGCCCCGGCTTCGAAGAGGGATACCATGGCGGGCCAGTCGACGACGCCGTCGCCGACTGCACAGCGCTTGAAGCGGTAGCCGGAAGGGGTGGGATGGATGGTGTAATCCTTGAAGTGGACGTGTTTGAGAAAGGGCATGATGCGTTGGGCGAAGGCTTCCGGGGTTTCGCCGACGGCCAGGGCGTTGGCCACGTCCATGGTGACGCCGAGGAGGGGGCTGCCGATCTGCTCGATGAGCTGGACCAGTTCCCATGAACAGGCGTCCTGATGGTTTTCGAGACCGATGGGGATGCCGCACTCTGCGGCCAGGGGCATGACCGTTTTGAAGGGTTCGACGAGGGACTGGAGGTGCGTCTTCCAGCCGTCGAGGCCGAACCGGGTGCGGTCTCCTTCGAGCATGTTGCTGATGGTGGTGCGCACGGCGCGCGCCCCGACCTGGCGCGCCGCTTCGAGGGCGGTGCGCAGGGGGGAGATGTCTTCGGCGTAGTTGGAGCCGCCGGTGTCGATAAAGATGTCGAGCTGGTGGTCGGCGAGGAATTGTTTGAAGGCGTCGAGCTCGGCGGGGGACTTGTCGAGAATGGGGCCGGGCGCGCACTCGATGCTCGACAGACCGCGGTCGGCGGCCATGCGGGCCAGGTCGTCGGGGACGTAGGGGTCGAGGGGCTGGCCGGTTTCGGCGTGGCAGTTGGTGAAGCTCCAGGTGCAGATGCCGATCTTCATGGGTTCCCCCAGCTCAGGTTAACTGCTGGCACAGGTAGTCGGCGATTTCGGCATCGGCTACTTCGCAGCTGGCGCCCTCGCGCAGATCTTTTACCTGCCATATGCCCTTTTCCAGTTCATCCGGCCCGCCGATGACGGCGAAGCGGAAACCCCTGCGGTCGGCGTATTTGAGCTGCTTGCCGATCCCCTTCGCTTCAGGATAGAATTCGACGCCGATGCCCGCCTGGCGGAGGCGCCGGGAGAGGGCGATGTAGCGGCCGAATGATTCGTCCGCAAAGCAGACGACGAAGACCGGAACGGCGGTGCCGCTCTGCGAATCGAGCAGATCCAGTTTCTCCATGGCGGCCATCAGGCGGTCGAGGCCCAGGGAGGCGCCGACGCCGGGCAGGTGCTGTTTGGTGTAGAGGCCGGCCAGATTGTCGTAGCGCCCGCCGCTGCAGATCGAACCGATGCCGGGCAGGTCGGTCAGAAAGGTTTCGTAAACAGTGCCGGTGTAGTAGTCGAGGCCACGGGCGATGGAGACATCGATCCGGAGACGCTCTGTGGAGATGTCGGCAGCGGCAAAGGCGGCGCAGAGGCGGCGCAGGGATGCCACGCCTTTGCCGGCGGTTTCGTGGTCGCCGAGAAGGGTGGTGAGCTTATCCAGGATTTCGTCGTTGGAGCCGGTGGCCTGGACGGTTTCCAGGATGGTCTGTGTCTGTTCGGGGGTTACGCCGGCGGTTTCCTCCATTTCGGCGACCACTTTTTCGGGGCCGATCTTCTGCAGCTTGTCGAGGGCGCGCAGCACTGCCGGGGCGTTTTCGCCCAGACCGAGCTGATCGAGCAGGCCGTTGAGGATGCGGCGGTCGTTGACGTGGACGGCGAAGCGCTCAAAGCCCAGGGCTGCGACGATGTCGTGGATGACCAGAGCAGTCTCGATATCGGCCAGGTCGCTGTCGGTACCGATGGTGTCGAAATCGCACTGGTAGAACTCGCGGTAGCGACCGTGCTGGGTATTTTCGCCGCGCCATACCGGACCGACGTGATAGCGTTTGAAGGGGGTGCCCAACTGACCGATGTGCTGGGCGGCGAAGCGGGCGAAAGGGACGGTCAGATCGAAGCGCAGGGCTACGTCGCGGCCCCCGTGGTCCTGGAAGCGGTACATCTGTTTGTCGCTTTCGTCGCTTCCCTTGCCCAGCAGGATTTCGCTGTATTCGAGTGCGGGGGTGTCGATGGGAACGAAGCCGTAGGAGCGGAAGACAGCGCGGGTGGTGTCGATCATCTTCTCGCGCGGGATGGCCAGGGCCGGCGGGAAGTCGCGAAAACCTTTGAGGGTGCGCGGCTGGATCAGATTTTTCTTGTCTGCCATGGTTCTACCAGTTGGAGAAAGAGCCGGCGGCTCGTCTGAACTGCGGAAAGGATAATATCAGGCAGAGCGGGGAAAAACACAAAAGAGGGGGGGTCAGCGCGCCAGCTCTCCCAAAACGATGGCGGCCAACCCCAGAAACATACCGGCCTTGAGGAGTCGGCCCAGGGAATCGTCGGAGAGTGCGGCGTGCTGGCGGTGCAGGCGGAAAAGGGCGAAGAGGAGCAGCAGATCGACCAGGAGCACCGCGCCCAAATAGAGCGATCCGTAGATGCCGGCGATCCAGGGGAGAAGAGTGAAGATTATTAAAAACAGATAGATAACGTATGCTACACGAGCGGCTGTACGACATCCCCAGCGGAGCGGCAGAGTTCTCAGGCCCAGGGAGCGATCCCCCTCCACATCTTCGATATCCTTGACGATTTCACGGCCCAGATGGAAGAGGAGGGCAAACCCGGCCGGGATCCAGGAACGGCCCGTTTCGGCGACGGCAAGAGCGCCGTAGGGGAAGGCGGCAGCGGCGACAATACCGATTGCGATGTTTCCCCATAAGACACTGTTTTTAAGATATATACTGTAGGTGATCAGCAGGCCGATCACCCCTCCGGCGACGGCGAGGTGGAAGGGGGAGATGAGAGCGGCCAGCAGCAGACCGGCCAGGCCGAGAAGGAGGGTTTCCACAAAGGCGGTGCGCCGGGTGAGGCGGCCGGCAGGCAGAGGGCGATCCGGGCGATTGATGCGATCGATGTCGATGTCGATCGCATCGTTGAAGGCGTTGCCCGCGCCGGTCACGAGGGCGGCGGAAAGGGCGGCGAGAAGGAGGGGTAGAGAAACCAGAGCCGAAGCGGAGGTGAGAGCTCCCACGCCGACGGAGAGGGCGGTGATCAAACAGTTGAGCGGTCGAGCGAGGGCGAAGAGAGAGAGGGAGAATTTCACGGTAGAATGCAGGCGTTTTTTCCCCTCGCGATAGAGGGGAAATGGGCAAAAAGTGATCGAGAACCGAAGGGGTGCATGATTATACTCTAAATCCCAAAAAAATAAGGATTTTTAGAAATTTTTCTTGACAGAGATCCAGACGGAACGTACTTTCCCATAAGACGTTATTTCCCAACGACTAAAGACATTTATTGAGCGGTTTTTTACCGCGTCGCTGTGGATCTGCCACAAGTTCCACACAGTTCGCTCAGGAGGTGCGCTCTTGTCTACCATAACTAAAAAGGAATTGGCCCTCCGCGTCAGTGACAGCACGGGATGCAAGAAGAACCTGGCTGCCAAGATGGTAGATGGTCTCTTCGTCGCCATGCGCGACAGCCTGATCGACGGCAATCGCATCGAGATCAGGGGATTCGGCGTGTTCCAGGTAAAGAATACGCGTCCCAAACCCGCGGCGCGCAATCCGCGGACGGGGGATATCATCTACGTGCCGGCACGCCGCAAGACGCACTTCAAACCGGGTCGCCTGCTCAAAGAGGCGCTCCACCAGGCGCGCGAAGAAGAACCGCAGGAACAATCGCAGGCGCAACCGCAGGCGCAACCGCAGGTGCAACCGCAAGCGCCCAGCTCTGAAGGACAAGAGGCCGCCGGGAGTCCCGGGGTTTGAGCGACCGGATGCCGTAAGTTAGTGACAAAACAGCGGCGTGTCACATGGAGCGCCGTTGCCCTGTCGGAATTTTCCGATGTAGAGAAAAAAGAGAGGCTTTAAGCCTCTCTTTTTTGCGTTTGTAGGCGAATCGCAAAGAGGAAAGTGATCAGTCGTCGTCCGCGTCGAGGGGGAGCAGAGGACAGGCGGGGCAGCGCTGCGGAGTGGCGCAGTGCTCGAAGTCGCAGGTGAGCAGGGTTGTCAACTGCTGGCGCCAGTTCTCGGGGTAGCGGAGGCGTCCTTCCAGGTGGAAGTCGCGGACCAGGGGGCGCAGCAGGGCGGCGCACCTGGGGAGGTCGGACACGCGTTCGCGGACCCGGGCGCGGACCCGGGCGAGGAGGTCGAGGTAGTCGACGAATTCCCGGTCGAAGATCGATTCGAGATCGCGGCACAGGCGCCCGGCCAGGGCGGGGCTGGCATTGCTGGTGCCGATGCCCAGGCGCAGGTGACCCGGGCGAACCAGGGCGACCATGCCGAAGTTGGAGAAATCGGGCGAATCGTAGGAGTTGATCAGGCAGCCCTGGCGGCTGGCCAATGCAAAAACCTGACGGGACAGCTCGGGATCGCCGCCGACGGTGTTGAGAACCAGGAAGGCGCCCTCCATATCGGAGGGTCGGAATGTGCGCTGATGGTGGACGAGGCGTTCGGCGGTGGCCCATTCTCGCAACGCCGGGGTGAGGCGGGGGCTGACCAGGGTCAGGTCGGCACCCGCTTCGAGCAGGCGCTCCGTTTTGTTTTCGGCCTCCCGGCCGCCGCCGATGACCAGACAGGTTCGTCCGGCCACGTCGAGGCCGATCTGGAAGAGGGGATTCAGCTTCATAATCTGGGAGAGACGGTGCCGACCATGTGCCCCAGTTCGGGGAGGATGAGTTTTTCCATGGCCAGGCGGACGGCGCCGGTGGAGCCGGGAACCGAGATGACGATGCGACCGCGATAGGTGCCGGCCACGGCGCGCGACATGATGGCCCCCGAGCCGATCTCCTGGTAGCTCAGGTAACGAAAGAGTTCGCCGAAGCCGTCCAGACGCTTGTTGAGCATCCTGTTGAGGGTGTCGAAGGTGTTGTCGCGCGGGGCGATGCCGGTGCCGCCGTTGAAGATGACGGCCTGGCAGCTCCGTTTTTCCACGAGGATGGCCAGCTCTCCCTTGATTTGCAGCGGGGAATCTTTGACGATCTGGTAGTGGGTGATCTGATGGCCGTTCTCTTCGAGCAGGCTTTTGATGAGCTGACCGCTCTTGTCGTTCTGCTCGTTGCGGGTATCGCTGACGGTGATGACGGCGCAGCCGATCGACTGCGGACTGTCTTTCTGGTGTTCTTTGTACGCCATGATTTATCTCATTTCTCCGTTTTGGCGGCGAGGGTTTCGTAGTCCTGGTCCTCGGAGGAACCGTATTCGACCGGCAGGCCCAGTTCGAGCCAGCCTCTGGTGACGACCTTGCCCAACAGGTCGCGGGTGCCGCCAAAACCTCCGGTGACGTTGGCGACGCTGGTATAGCCGGCGCCGATCAGGGCCTCGACCGCCCGCAGGGAGCGGGAGCCGACCTGGCAACCGACGAGCAGTTTGGCGTCCTGGGGGAAGTTGATCTTCATCACCCTGAGAAAGTTGGAGTTGGGTGCCAGGTCGTCTCCATGGTAATGAAAGAGGGGGACGTTGACGGCGCCGGCAGGGCGGCCGTTGGCGAATTCGGGGGCGGAGCGCACATCGACGTAGACACACCCTTCGTCGCTGTCCAACAGTTCCCTGGCGCGAGCGGGGTCCACTTCAAAAAAGCTCCTCGGATAGATCTCCTGGCGGATGAAGACGCCGCTGGCATCGAAGAGCGGCTGATCGGGACGATGGACTTCCTGGTGCATTTTCTTGAGGTAGTCGAACCAGCAGCGGTGCGAGCAGAAGGAGAAGCCGCGGCGCTGGAGAAAGTCGTCGTTCCAGGGGGTGCCACAGACCTGGCATGGAGACTGTTTGGGGCGGCCGGTAGGAGACGGTTTCTGCAGGTAATCGAACAGGCGGTTCAGGTAGTAGGCACCGCGCCAGCCGAGCAGGACCAGGATGACGAACTCCACCCAGGAGCGGGCCAGCAGCGCCGCGCAGGCCAGGGCATTCCAGAAGCAGAGGCAGTGCGGACAGGAGAAAAGCTTCTCCAGAAGAGGGGAACGGGCGCTCAGATTGAGGCGCAGTCGTTCGGTGATCGCACCCTGCCGGAGGAAGCGAGTCATCGCCGCTGAAAAACCTATGGTGGCCAGGATGGCGACCAGGGGCAGACTCACAGGCTTCCTTTCATAGAAGCACACCCATTCACGAGTGTTGAGCTATCCACTACCTCGATGGACGGCTGAGCGGTAGGGTTGAGTCCACTGATTGAGCTGTGGGTGGGTTTACTTGACACTGTCCACCTAAATGGATTCCTTTCGCTCTAATTACAGACTAATTTATTATATGGAGTACTATAGACAAGTCCGGGCGTGCTGTGGACGCCGGGCGAAGGGGCTTGCGAGCGGTCTTTTTGACCGCTTGGAGCTCTTCAGGAGAGGCGATATGAACGGACGGTTGATGCGCCGGGTTGTTTTTTCCGGTCTCTGCGTTGCGCTGTGGAACTGCGGCGATAGTCAAGAGGAAGGGGAACAGGGAGAGGAGGGAGCCGCCGGGGCGGACAGTACGCTGGCGGACAGCACGCTGGCGGACAGCACACTGGCGGATAGCACGCTGGCGGACAGCGCGGCGGCGGACAGTGTCAAGCAGAAAAAGATCGACGCCATTCCCGTGGAGACGATGCTGGCGAGGCAGGGGGTGATCTCGTCGTATTTGCTCTTCAATTCGACGGTGGAGACCGAGGCGGCGGTGGAGATCTATCCCCAGATCAGCGGTCTGGTGGAGCGGATCGTGGCCGAAGAGGGGGATCGGGTCGAGGAGGGGGACACCCTGCTGTTCATCGACGACGACCAGCTGCGTCTGGCCGCCGAGGAGGCGGAGGTCAATTTTGTGCATTTGGAGAAGGGGTTCGAGCGAACCGAGGAGATGTCCAGGCGCAAGCTGATCAGCAAACAGGAGTTCGAGAACAAACGGTACGAAATGGATCAGGCTCGTCTGCGTCGAGAGCGGGCGAAGCTGGAGCTGGAGCATTCGATCATCCGGGTGCCGTTCTCCGGAGTGATAACCGAGCGCCACGTGCAGGTGGGGGCTCGGGTTGGACCGAGCAGCAATCTGTTCTCCCTGATAAAGCTGGACGACATGATCACCCGGGTGTTCGTGCCGGGACAGTATCTGATGGCGATCAGCGCCGATCAGGAGGCGATGATCACCTCCGATTTTCTGCAGGGGAAGCGGTTCGAGGGGTGGGTCAAGCGGATCAGCCCGGTGGTCGATCCGAAGAGCGGCACCTTCAAGGTGACGGTGGGGGTGCGAGACCGCTGGGAGTTCATGCGGCCCGGCATCTTTGTCAACGTGCAGATCATCACCGACACGCACGAAGAGGCGGTGCTGATCCCCAAGCAGGCGATTGTGTACGACGGGGGAGACCGGTTTGTGTTCGCGGTGCGGGACAGCATGGCCAGCAGAGTAAAGCTGGACGGCGGGTTCGAGGATGGGGAGTCGATCGAGGCGCTGGCATCGATCGAGCCGGGCACGCCGATCATCATCGTCGGCCAGAACGGCCTCAAAGATCAGGCAAAGGTGAAGATCGTCAACGCCGATTCGTCGGTTGCGGAAGGGGACGGGGAGGCGGTGGTGGACGAGGCGGATAAGGAATAGGCGAGGTGAATATGGACGATTCTCCGCGGCAGGGTCGGAACAGTTCGGGCTTTGCCATCACCACGCAGCGGCCGGTGGCGATTCTGATGATCGTCATGGCGATCTGCGTGTTCGGTTGGGTTTCGTATCAGCGGCTCTCCCTGAATCTGATGCCGGATATCTCCTATCCGACGGTGACGGTGCGCACCGAGTATCCGGGCACCGCGCCCGAGGAGGTGGAGACGCTGCTCTCCCGGCCGCTCGAGGAGGAGCTGAGCATCGTCCCCAGTCTGGTCAACATCACTTCTATTTCCAAGGCGGGACAGTCGGACATCATCCTGGAGTTCGAGTGGGACACGGATATGAACTCGATTGTCCAGGATGTGCGCGAGAAGGTAGATCGGGTCTGGCTGCCCGAGGAGGCGAAGAAGCCGCTGTTGCTGCGCTACGACCCCTCGTTGGATCCGATCATGCGCGTGGGATTGCACGGACCGCAGGACCTGTACGCGCTGCGCTATCTGGCGGAACACGAGATCAAGCGGGAGCTGGAAAAACAGGAGGGGGTGGCCGCGGTCAAGGTGAAGGGAGGGCTGGAGGAGGAGATTCACGTGGCGCTCAACGAGCGCCAGATCGCGATCATGGGGTTGGATATCGGGCAGATCAACGCGCGTCTGGCGGCCAACAACGTCAACATGCCCGGCGGCAATCTGCGCGAGGGACAGGTCGAGTATCTGATCCGCACGCTGAACGAGTTCCAGACGATCGACGAAATCTCCGAACTGATTATCGCGCAGCAGGGGGGGGCGGATATCCACCTGCGCGATATCGGCGAGGTGTATCGCTCGCACAAGGATCGGGAGATCGTCACCCGGGTCAACGGCGGCGAAAGTATCGAGATCGAGATCTACAAGGAGGCGGACGCCAATATCGTGGAGGTGGCGCACCTGGTGCGCAACGCGCTCTACGGATTGCCGGTGCAGCGCGCTTTTGTGGATCAGCTACAGAAGGAGGAAGAGAAGAAGCAGGCTGAGGAGGAAGGAGCGGGGGAGGGGGAAGAGGAGGAAAAGGGGGAGGAAGAGGAGGAGGAAGAGGGAGAAAAGGAAAAGGAGGAGGAGGAAGGGGCGGAGAAGAAGGAGGGGGAGGGGGATCTCCAGGAGGAGAAGCGGGCGGCCGCTCGGCAGGCGATAGAGTTTTTGAAGATGACCGATTTCATCAGCTTCCGTCTGCCCGAGGGGGCGGAGTTGGAGGTGCTCTCGGATCAGTCGGTCTTCATCCAGAATTCGATAGACGAAGTGAAGAGCAGCGCAATGCTGGGCGGTCTGATGGCGGTGCTGGTGCTCTTCATCTTTCTGCGCAACGTCGTCCACACGCTGATCATCGGTCTGACTATCCCGATTTCGATCGTGGCGACCTTCGCGCCGATGTACATCTTCGACGTGTCGCTCAACATCATGTCGCTGGGCGGGTTGGCGCTCGGAGTGGGGATGCTGGTCGACAATTCGATCGTGGTGCTGGAGAGCATCTTTCGCTGTCGAGAGGAAGGGGACGACCTGATCCGGGCGACGATTCGCGGCACCGGTGAAGTGGGGACGGCGGTCTTTGCCTCGACGCTGACGACGATCGCCGTGTTCTTCCCGATCGTCTTTGTCGAGGGGGTGGCCGGCCAGGTGTTCGGCGACATGTCGCTGACGGTGGTTTTCTCGCTGCTGGCGTCGCTGTGCGTAGCGCTGTTTTTCATCCCGATGCTGGCTTCGCGGCAGCTACAGGAGGGGGACGAAAGTTTGCTGCAACAGCTGCAGAAGAGCGATTTTTTGCAGCTGCACGCGTTGGAGCGGGCGCGGACGGCGATAGGGGAGAAGGAGAAGCGTCTGGTCGAGCGGCTGCTGCCTGTGGTGTTGGCGCTGCCCTATCTGGTCTACGAGATGGGGCAGCGGCTGCTGCTGGGGATCGCCACGCTGGTGGCGGCGGCGCTGAAGCTGGTGTGGATTCTGGTCTTCGAGCTGCTCTGGGTGCTGCTCAAGCCGGTAGAGAGGTTCTGGTTGAAGCCGGAGCGGACGTATCAGAGCCGGATGAACGACTGGGCGGAGAGCGACCACTTCACTGCGCGGCGGCTGACGCACTGGGTTTGGGTGGTGCTGTTAGCGGTCAACGTGCTGTTCACTGGATTGCTGAGTGCCGAGATCATTCCGAAAGAGATTTTCGAGGGGATCGAGGGGTTCGATCCAGCGTGGATCACCCAGGGGTTGGCCGGGCTGACCGGACTGGCGCTGGCATTTGCGATGCAGGATTTCGAGCGGGTGTGGTCTGGGATCGTCGGGTTCGGTTCCCCTTCGGCGCTGACGCGGGGGATGCAGGGGTACTGGAGCTGGGTGGGCAGGTCCTCGCGTCTGGTGTGGAAGATTCTGAAGCTGCCGCTCTTTCCGCTGGTGCTGGTCTATCTGATTTTTCGCTTCCTCTTTCAATCGGTGTTGCGCCTGGTCGGCATCGCGCTGCACGTGGCGCTGATGCTGTTCGGCCTGGTCCTGGTGACCGCGCTTTTCCTGCTGGGCATGGTGCTGCTGCCGCTCTTCCTGCCGTTGCTGTTCCTGTTCGAGAAGGGGTTCGGTCTGGTGCAGCAGGCGTATCCCGCTCTGCTGAGGGGAGCGCTGCGCCAGCGGTTGGCGGTGGTAGGTCTGGCTATGGTCGGTTTTCTGCTCTGCTGGTATCAGCTGGTGCCGCAGCTGGGCAGCGAGCTGATTCCCCAGGTGCACCAGGCGGAGTTCAATCTGGATATCTCCCTGCCGGTGGGCACGCCGCTGGAGAAGACGGCGGAGGTGACGCAGCGGATCGAAGCGGTGGTCCAGGAACAACCGGAAGTGGAGCGGCTGGCGACGACGGTGGGGACCGATATGGCGGCCAGCAGCAGCTCGCAGGAGGGGGAGCACACCTCCCAGGTGACGATCAAGATGAAGGAGGGGGCGACGGCGGCCGAGGAGGAGGCGCTGGTCAGGCGGCTGCGCGGGTTGTTGCGCGACCTGCCCGAGGTCAAGATCGAGGTGTCGCATCCGGCGTTGTTCAGCTTCAAGACGCCGGTCGAGGTGGAGATCAGGGGGTACAATCTGGTCACCCTGCGACGACTGAGTCAGGAAGCTGAGGAACAGTTGAAAACAATCCCGGGGCTGGTCGACGTCAAATCGTCGCTGCAGGCGGGAAATCCGGAGCTGCAGATTTCGTACAAGCGGGACCGGTTGGCCGAGTTCGGGCTGGGGCTGCGCAACGTGGCCGAGATGGTGCGCAACAAGGTGCAGGGGCGGGTGGCGACCGATTTTCGCGAGAAGGAGCAGCAGATCGACGTGCTGGTGCGCCTGCGCGAGGCGGACCGCCTGGGACTGAGCGAACTGGAGCGGCTGGTGATCAACCCGCGCGACGAGGTGCCGATCCGGCTGTCGGCGGTGGCCAATATCAAGGTGAACGAGGGGCCGAGTGAGATCCGGCGGATCGACCAGCAGCGGGCCGCCCTGATTACGGCGAATATCCAGGGGATCGATCTGGGCACGGCGTCGGTGCTGATCAACGAAGAGTTGCAGGATATCGAGTATCCGACCGGCTTCGGCTATTTCATCAGCGGCCAGAACAAGGAGATGGAGACCTCGATGCGCAGCCTGTATGCCGCCCTGGCGCTGGCGATTTTTCTGGTCTACATCGTCATGGCCAGTCAGTTCGAGTCGCTGGTCCATCCGTTCGTCATCATGTTCACCGTGCCGCTGGCGCTGATCGGGGTGATCGCGGTTCTCTTTCTGTGGAAGATCCCGCTGAGCATCGTGGTTTTTATCGGCATGATCATGCTGGCCGGGATCGTGGTCAACAACGCGATCGTGCTGGTCGACTACATCAACACGCTGCGGCGGAGCGGGATGGAGAAGATAGAGGCGATCGTCCAGGCCGGCTCGGTGCGTCTGCGGCCAATTTTGATGACGACGATGACCACGGTCCTCGGTCTGCTGCCGATGGCGCTGGGTCTGGGAGAGGGGGCGGAGATCCGCACACCGATGGCGATCACGGTGATCGCCGGCCTGAGCAGCTCGACGGTGCTGACGCTGGTGGTGATTCCGGTGGTGTATTCCCTTTTCGACAGGCGTTCTTAGGCTAGCCGAAGGAGCGAATACGTGGAAGAAAAAAGCAGATATCCTCTGCCGCGCTTTTCGGTCAACCGCCCGGTGACCGTGGTCATGGTGCTGGTCGCCATGCTGGTGGTGGGCGCGATCGCGTACACGCGCGTCCCGCTGGCCCTGCTTCCGGAGGGGTTCGAAAACCCGCGGCTCCACGTCTGGTGTCCGTATCCCAACGCCTCGCCAATCGAGGTGGAGGAGAAGATCGTCCACAAGATGGAGGAGGCGATCGCCCAGGTGAGCCGGGTGAAGAAGATCCGCACCGGGTCGGGTCAGGGGTACGGCTGGGCGAACGTGGAGTTCATGCAGGGAACGGATCTGAAAGTGGCGTTCGCCGAATTGAAGGATCGGCTGGAGCGGATCATGCCGGAGCTGCCGGACGAGGTGGAGCAGCTGAATGTGCGGCGCTGGGACGAAAACGACATTCCGATTATCTACGGCGCTCTCACAATTGCGGGCGACATCAGCAATCCCAGCTATCTGCTCGAAACTTACATAGAGCCGTCTCTTCGGCGGGTCGACGGGGTGGGGAACGTGGAGATGTGGGGCACGGGCGACAAGCAAGTGCTGATCGAGATGGATCAGGACAAGGTGCGCGGCCACCGAGTGGATACCTATCAGATGGTCAACTCTCTGCGCAGCCAGAACATCACCCTGCCTGGCGGCTGGATAAAGGAGGGGGGGAGGAAGATCTACGTGCGCTCGGTCGGCCGCTTCCAATCGGTCGAGGAGATCCGCGACATCATCATCGATCCGCGCACCAGGCTGCGGCTGGGCGACATCGCCAGCGTCGAGCTGAAGGCGCCGAAAGAGGATCGGGTCGACCGGATCGGCGGCCAGCGGGCGATGGGATTCGCTATATTCCGCGCTTCCGACGCCAATATCGTCAATATCTCGCGCGGTGTGTCTGCGGCCATGGAGGAACTGAAGAAGCATCCCAAGCTCGAGGGGATGGGCTACGAACTCTTCCTGGACCAGGGGAAGTTCGTCACCGAGGCGGTCTACAACCTGCAGAACTCGGGGCTGTGGGGCGGGCTGTTCGCGGCGATCGTGCTGTTCTTCTTCCTGCGCGCGGTGCGCATGACAGCGATCATCACCCTGGCGATTCCGCTGTCGCTGCTGGTGACGATCACCTTCCTGTACTTCTATGGCTGGTCGCTGAACATGGGGACGATGATGGGGCTGATGCTGAGTCTGGGGCTGGTGGTAGACAACGCCATCGTCATCGTCGAGAACATCTATCGCAAGCGGCAGGAGGGGGTGGAGCCGCGCACCGCCTCGATCGAGGGGGCGGGCGAGGTGGGGCTGGCGGTGACCATGGCGACGCTGACCACGGTGGTGGTTTTTTTGCCGCTGATCCTGATGAGCGACCACGAGATGATGAGCTTCTGGATGTTCCGCATCGGCATGCCGGTGATCGTCGGCCTGATCGCCTCGCTCTTTGCCGCCCTGGTCTTCATCCCGCTGGCGGCGCTCAAGCTGTCGACCAGCAAGGAGCGGGCGGAGGGGCGGTTCATCGCCTGGATGCGGCGGCACTACGTGCGCTCGCTCAACTGGGTGCTCACCCACCGGACCGACGCCTTCATCATCGTACTGATCGCCATGGCCAGCATCCAGATTCCGATGGAGGGGATGAAGAAGACCGACCAGCAGGAGGGGCGGCGGGAGCGGATCGACCTGGCGTTCGACATGCCGACGGGGCAATCTCTGGAACAGGCGGACAGGTTCATCAGCAGCATCGAGGACACGCTGATGAACCACGAGAAGGAGTACAACATCAAAACGCTGCGCACCTACTTTCGCAACAGCTGGGGGCGGGTGACGTTGATCTTCAACGAGGATGAGTATAACGAGTGGTATCGGGTCGCCTACGACGACCTGATGCACAAGCTGGGGCTGCGCGAGCCGGAGTATCTGCCGTACAAGGAGATCGAGAAGGACATCCGCGAGCGGATCGAGTTGCCGCCCGGGGTGACCATGCGGGTCAACTGGGAGAATCCGGATGACGAGGCGGCGATCTCGATCAGTCTGTACGGCGAGGACACCTACGTGCTGATGCAGATGTCCAAGGAGGTGGAGCGGCGTCTGGAGAACATTCCGGGACTGCTGTCGGTGTACACGGATATGGACCGGGGCAGCACCGAACTGCAGGTGCGGCTCGACCGGGAGCAGGTGCAGCGCTATGGCATCAACCCGCAGATGATCTCGGGGAATATCGGCTCCGCGCTGCGTGGGGTGCGGCTCAACAAGTTTCACAACGAGGACGGTAGGGAGGTGGACATCCACCTGCAGCTGAAGGAGGCGGACCGCCAGAACATGCAGGACCTGAAGAATCTGAGCTTCACCGCCCAGGACGGGCGGGAGATTCCGCTGGAGTCGCTGGCCTCAATTTACGTGAAGCGCACGCTGGGCTACGTGCGGCGGGACGACCGGCAGACGATGCTCAGCGTGACGGCCAAGGCGACCAAGGAGGACTCCAAGGAGCTGTTCGCCCTGGTCGATCAGGCAATGCAGGGGTTCGAGATGCCGCGCGGGTACCGCTGGGACAAGGGGGCGCGCTTCGTGCGCCTGGAGGAACAGGACGAGTCGCAGAAGTTCGCGGTGATCATGTCGGTGACCTTCGTCTTCCTGCTGATGGGGGTGCTGTTCGAGTCGTTCGTGCTGCCTCTGTCTGTGATTGTTTCGATCCCGTTCTCCTTCCTGGGAGTGTACTGGACGCTCTACCTGACGAACACGCCGCAGGACATCATGTCGATCATCGGCTCGGTGATTCTGATCGGCGTGGTGGTCAACAACGCGATCGTGCTGATCGACCTGACGAATCGGATGCGCGACGAGGGGATGGGGCGGAGCGAGGCGCTGATCGAGGCGGGGAAGCATCGGTTCCGGCCGATTCTGATGACGTCGTTTACGACGATCTTCGGGTTGATCCCGATGGCGGTGGGGAATTCCAAGATGGTCGGCCTGGAGTACTCGCCGCTGGGGCGCACGATGATGGGCGGGCTGTTCGCCTCGATGGCGCTGACGCTGGTGCTGGTGCCGCTGTTCTACACCTTCTTCGACGATTTCCGCGAGCTGGTGCAGAGGATTATGGCGTCGGCGCTGAAGAAGGATGAGAAGGTGGCGGAGGTGGTGCCGGATACGGCGGGGGGTGGATCGTAGAGATGTGAGTTGCGTTAGAGAGTGTCGGTGTGGGATCAGGGGCTTGTCTCCTGATCCCTTTTTTTGTCATTTCACCGAGGCGGTTGTGCGGAAGCGGAATCCTCCCTGGGAAGGATGAGGGTGAAGAGGGATCCCCTGTCCGGTTCGCTGACTACCTGAATATCTCCTCCCATCTGCGTCGCCAGATATTTGCTGAGGGGCAGGCCGATGCCGGTTCCGGTGAACCGGCGGTTGTGACCCTGTGAGACCTGTTCGAACCGCTTGAAAATCTTCTCCATATCTTCGGGCCCGATGCCGATGCCGGTGTCCTCGACGGCGAAGGTGATCCTCTTTTCAGCCTCGGTCTCCAACTCGCGCACGCTCAGGGTGACTCGACCGTTTTGGGTGAACTTGGCGGCGTTGGAAAGCAGGTTCAGCAGGCACTGTTTGGTGCGGGATGGATCGGCATGCAGCACGCCGATGTCGGGGGCGATTTCCAGAGTGAGGCTGTTTTTGTTCTGATCCATCATGGGCTGGATGAACTCCGCTGTCTCGGTGGCCATGGCGGCGACGTTGAACCATTCGGGGTAGAGTTCGAACTTACCCGCCTCGATTTTGGAGAGGTCGAGGATGTCGTTGATGAGGAAGAGCAGGTGCTTTCCGGCTCCCTGGATTCTGCCCAGGTCGGCGGCGGCGAAGTCGAGACCGGTCTCCTCTGCCTCCTCGGAGAGCATCTCGCTGTAGCCGATGATGGCGTTCAGGGGGGTGCGCAATTCGTGGCTCATGTTGGCCAGGAAGAGGCTTTTGGCCTGGCTGGCAGCATGCTCGGAGCGCAGGGCCTCTTCGATTTGAGTGCGGGTGGATTCGAGCTGTTTCAGCTTCAGTCTGAGTTCGAGCTGGCTGACGACCTGGCGAGAGAGAGCCAAGAGCATGGTTTCCTCGATGGAACTCAGTTCGCGCGAGTTGCTGTCGATGACGCACAGGGTGCCCAGGTAATGGTCGTCCGGCGTGACCAGGGGGGCGCCGGCGTAGAAGCGGATATCGGGCGGGCCAGTGACCAGCGGGTTGTCGGCGAACCGGGTATCGTCTGTCGCGTTTTGGACGACCAGCATCTCCCTGTCGGCGACGACGTGGCCGCAGAAGGATATATCGCGCGGGGTTTCGGGAGCGTCCAGACCGACGGCCGACTTGAACCACTGGCGGCCCTCGTCGATCAGGGAGATCAGAGCGATCGGCGTTTTGCAGATATGGGCGGCGAGGGCGGTCAGGTCGTCGTATTCCCGCTCGGGCAGAGTGTCGAGGATCTGGTAAGAAGCCAGTTTTGCCAGCCGCTCTGCTTCGTCGGGTGGAATGGGCGGTTTTTTCACGAGGATCTCCCTGTATCGATGCCGGTCGGACGTCGGTAGAAAAAGGCTACAGTAAAATTACATAACGAGCCGATTGATGCCAGCTTCTTGCGGAAATTCTCTGAACCACCATCAGCGGTGGAGCAGGGTGATAGTGTAGGCGATTGGGCGGCAGTCCGGAGGTATGCGCGAGATTGGGCCCAGGTTCTGTCGGTGGGGATACAACTCCTGCAGGGAGGTGGGAATGGGGGAGCCGCTGCGGACCAGGAACAGGAGCTGGTCGGATGCTTCGGCTCCGGTCCGTTCGTGGAAGTCGGTCAGGTGGCGGAAGCGGGGGTCGTCGACGGTGTAGTAAGAACGCCGGGTTGGGCTGTAGAAAGAGAGGCTGAAGGGGATGCCGTACTGAGTGCTGACCAGGGGGGTGGAGGCGGGGATTCGGTGGCGATCCAGGAGTTCGTCGAAGCGGTTTGCCAGGCCGGACCAATCGTGGTATTCCCCCAGGCGTTCGGTCCAGGAAAAGGTCGGTTCCCGTTGCTGGTCCGGAGTGGAGACGAGGCGGACGTAGGTAGCGTTCAGTCTGGAATCGCCGAGATCGTTGGCAATGGTTTCGAGACTGCCGGGGTAGCGGAGGGCGAAGGCGACGGTCAGGGCGTGGATCAGGCCGACGGCGAGGGCGGCAATCGAGAACGTCCGCGTTCGGAGTGGCAGCAGGCGGGAGGAGAAGGCGAGGGGCCAGAGACCGAGGAAGGCGGGCAGGATCCAGTTCCCCTTGATCTGGCCGCGGAAGAGGGCGAAAAAGGCGAAGGCGGCGACCGGTGTGAGCGCCGGGAGGAGGGTGAGGAGGTTTTGTGAATTGCGTTCTCGGAATAGATCGAGAAGCGACGCTCCCCAGGCGCGGTAGAGCAGGTAGAGGAGGAGGGGGGAGACGAAGAAGAGTGGGTTGAATAGGAAGTGGAGCAGGCGCAGGGGAAGAGGGTGTTCGGCGGCGATCCGGGACAGGCTGCTCAGGGTGAAGGGGAGGTAGAAGTCGGTCTGCAGCTGAGCGTGGATCAGCGGCGCGGCGACGAGGAGCGCCGGGATCAAAGCAGAGAGGAAGAAACGGTAGCGCGTCCGAGCCGGATGGGCGAGGAGGATCCAGAGGAAGAGGGGGGCGGCGAGGAAGGCGGCGGAGTATTTGCAGAGGATGGCGAGGCCGATGGCCAGGCCGATTTTCGCGAAAGCAACGGGAGTTTGTTGGTCGATGGCGAGGCGGGCCCAGTAGAGAGCGAGCAGCCAGCAGGTGACCAGGAAGCCGTCCGGGTGCAGGTAGGAGCCGGTGTGCCAGACCCAGTGGCTGGTGGCGAAGAGGGTGGCGGCCCAACGGGCGCGCTCGGGGGAGAGGGGGTGCAGGCGGCAGAGGCGGTAGAGGAGGAGGGTGGCCAGGGTGGAGCTGAGGATGGAGGGGAGACGCAGGAACCACTCCTGATAGGGGAGGAGGGCGTGGGCCAGGCGCAGGATGCCGAAGGGAAGGAGGGCGTAGGTGGCGTCGAGGTGCTGGCCCCAGTGCCAGTAAGCCGCTTCGTCCTTGCCCAGTTCGACCCCGGCGACGAGCCAGAGTTTGAGCAGGCTGCACAGGAGGAGGAGGCCGGGCCAGAGCAGGCGAGTCGGATTGACGGGGTTCAGGGGGCCGTTTATATTCTCAACCTTGTGGTTTGCGACTTTCATACGAGAAGTTTCAGGAGAATTGAGCAATGCCGGAATGCGAACAGGAAGAAAGTCTGATCAAGAACCTCCAGGAAAAAAACCTGGAGATGAATCTGTACAAGGCGCGCAAGATTTTTTTGTGGACCGACGTCAACGACGATTCGGCCAAGGAACTGGTCACCCGCCTGCTGTCGCTGGATATCGAGGACCCGGGCAAGGAGATCGTGCTCTACCTCAATAGTCCGGGAGGCACTATCCACGACGGGCTGGCGATCTACGACGCCATTGAGGCGATCTCGTCTCCGGTATCGACGGTCTGTGTCGGCATGGCCGCGAGCATGGGTGCGGTGCTGCTGGCCTGCGGGGCCAAAGGCCGTCGCTTCGCCTGGCCGCACGCCCGGATCATGATCCACCAGCCGCTGATCATGGGCACCATCACGGGGACGGCGACCGATCTGGATATTCGCGCCCGCGAGACGCTGCGCTACCGGGAGGAACTGAATCGACTCCTCGCCGACAAGACCGGGCAGGATGTGGAGAAGATCACCCAGGACACCGATCGCGACTACTTCATGTCGGCCGAAGAGGCGAAGGAGTACGGGCTGATCGACGAGATCATCACCACTACCGAACCGGGTCCCAAGAGTAAAAAGAAATAGCGCTCTCGCTTGTTTCGTCGAACCGCCGACTTTCTACAAGGTCGGCGGTTTTTTTGTTCCAATGCTGAGAGGACCGTTTACGGAAGCATTGCCGTGCGTCGAATTCGCGCTGGTTCTAAAAGAATTGCTGTCGCTTCATTTCTGACATCTGCGGCAGTAGAAGGTGCTGCGGCCGGCCAGGACCAGGCTTTCGATCGGGCGGTCGCAGACCAGGCAGTTTTCGTTCGCTCGGCCGTATACGGAGAGCTGCTGCTGGAAGTGGCCTCCGTCTCCGGTGCCCTTGTAGGTGCGGACGGTGGTCCCGCCCTGGCGAATGGCGGCGCTCAGTATCTCTTTGATGGCGGTCACCAGGCGTTCGATTCGCTGCTTGCCGATGCGGCCGGCGGGTGTGGTGGGTCGTATGCCGGCGCGGAAGAGGGCTTCGCTGGCGTAGATGTTGCCGACGCCGACGACGATGTGGCCGTCCATGATCAGGCTCTTGATCGGCCTGCTGCGGTCTTTGCAGCGGGCGCGCAGATAGTCGGCGTCGAAGCTGCCGTCGAGAGGCTCGACGCCCAGTCGGTCGAGGTATGTATTGGTCTCCAACTCGTCGGGCGCGAGGATCAGGATCATGCCGAAGCGGCGAGGGTCGGAGTAGACCAGGGGCGGCCCGTCGTCGAGTTCGAAGATGGCGTGGTCGTGTTTTTCACCGCCCAGGCGGAAGAGGAGGTTGCCGCTCATGCCCAGGTGGACGAGCAGGGTGGGGCCGGAGTCGAGGTCGAGGAGGAGGAACTTGGCACGGCGGCGCGCGGCGACGAAGCTGCTTCCCGCCAGATTGCGCAACCGCTCTCTGGGGAGGGGTTCGCGCAATCGTTTATTGCTGGTGGTGACGCCGACGATGCGCTTGCCGACCAGGTGGCGGGCCATAGCGCGGCGGACGGTCTCAACTTCGGGCAGTTCGGGCATATGTCGCGGAGATAGAGGAACGGGTTGTCGCGTTTCCTGGAATATACCTATCCGAGGGAGAGGGGCAAAGGGGTGGTAGATTCGGAGCGGGCCCATCGGCGGGAATGCGGAAGGCGCAGACGATTCCGACGGAACGGCGTGTGCGGCATCTTGTGTGGGTGGGGCGCATCTTGTAGGTTATTCTCATCGTAGACCGATCGGAGTTATCCGCGCCGTTTACCGACGTTCTCGGGAGCGAATCCCGAGGTCCAACGGTGTAATTGAGTTAGCTGGAAATTCCATAATTTCTGAAATATTTACAACAAAGGAGCAGGTCGAAATGGATCTTACCAAGCAGCCGCCGCGGCGGCCTTCCAATGCGGGTACAGCGGGGATCATCGGTGTGGCGCGGATGGCCGACAAGGCGAGTGGGCACAACGACGAGTTGATCGGAGAGTTCAAATACGGGGAGGATTCGGGGCTGGATCGGGAGGTGCTGGAGTTCATCAGTATGTCGGCGGACGAGTTTGCGGCTGCAGTCGGGGAGATGGGGGACGAGGCGCTGGGAGCGCTGGTGCTGGAGAAGGCGCAGAAGAGCCAGGCGGAGATCGACGCCTTCAACAAGGAGTATCTGGAGCGGGAGCCGCAGGATGAGTTGCACGTGCGGCTGCTGAAGGAGCGGCTGGAGAAATACGCGCCGGAGCGGACGGATATCACGACCGTCTTCGCCTCGATCGAGCTGGATGATTGGGGGGACTTCAAGGATCTGGATTTGAGTGTGAAGCCACCGCGTTCGCCGCACCTGCGGACGGTGGCGGGAATAGCGGGGGTGGCGCGCATGGGGGACAAGGGGCGGGCATCGGTGTGCGGGACAAAAGGGGCGTATGTGTACGGCAACGATTCGGGAATCGACGAGCGGCTGCTGGGCTTTCTGGGGATAGCCGAGGCGGATTTCGCCCAGGCTGCGTACGAGAATCCGAACGATACCGAACTGGGGGAGTGGGTGATGGCGCGTTGTGAGAAGACGCCTGCGGAGATTTGTGCGTTCAATGCGTTCATGTGCAGCCTGGGGCGGTACAACCCGGTGCGAGAGCGGTTTGTGAAACGGCGGGCGGAGATCTGCCCGGAGTGTCTGGGGGTCGACAACTGGTTCGACCTGATCGATATAGACGACCAGCTGAGTTGCGGATTGGTCGATCTGACCCGGCGTCCGCCGCGCTCTCCGTTCGACGTCAGCGTGGGCGGTCTGACCGGATTGTCGCGGATGATCGACAAGGGGCGGGCGGCGATCGGCGATACGCTGGGGACTTACTGGTACGGCGACGATTCGGGGGCGGACAAGGGGGTGCTGGAATTTCTGGGGGTGACGGCGGACGAGTTCACCGCGGCGCTCGGGGAGTGCAAGACAGACGATGAGGTGGTCGCCTGGCTGGGGGACCGACTGGAGAAGCCGGAGGGGGAGGTAGAGGGGTTTAATCAGAAGCTGCAGACCTACGGGCCAACAGACGACCAGGTCATAGGGTATCTGCGCAAACAGGTGGACGCGCTCGATCCTTCGCGCACGGACATCTGCAGCTGGTATGGGCTGATGCTGCTGGACGATCAGATTACGTTCGCGCGGCTGAAGGCGGGGGTGTGAGGAAGAGATGGGAAAGCCGATCATCGGGATCACCACGGGGCTGTCGGGGGAGACGCAGTCGGTCGGCTGCCACTACGCCGACGCGGTGGAGCGGGCGGGCGGCTGTCCGCTGATGCTGCCGATGCCGACGCGGCGGGAGACGCTGGAAGAGGTGGCGGCGCTGATCGACGGGCTGATCATCACGGGCGGCCCGGGGATTACCGAGGGGTTGATCGGAGAGCTTCCGGAAGACCTGCCGGCGGTGGACAAGCGCCGCCGGCAGGCGGACAGCTGGGCTTTCGAGCTGGCGCGTGAGCGGAAGCGGCCGGTGCTGGGGATCTGCTACGGGATGCAGTTCATCAACGCGCGGCTGGGGGGGAGGATCTACGCGGACGTGCAGCGGCAGTTGGAGGTGGGAGGGCACACGACCGGGCGAAATGGGGGAGAGTCGGTCGAGCACGAGGTGGAGCTGGTGGAAGGAACGGTGCTGGCCGGACTGGTGGGGATGGAGCGAGCCGGGGTGAACAGCTTCCACATTCAGGCGGTGGAGGCGATCGGCGCGGGGTTGCGGGTGAGCGCGAGGAGTGCGGATGGACTGGTGGAGGGGATCGAGAGCGAGGACGGGCTGCTGGTGGGAGTGCAGTTTCACCCGGAGCGGATGGTGGGTTCCGTTTGGGAGAAATTGTTTGGATATTTGATGGAGCGAGCCGGAGGATGACCGGCGGTTAGAGAGAAGAGCATTACATAATTTTGCAAAGTTAAAAATGCGGATGTCCGCGTTTTGAAAAAATTAGTTAAAACGGGAAGGCCTCCCTGGGGGTCGCCGCAGGGCGACTCCGTGTGTTTGAGGGCGCCCAGACCAATCCACTTTTTGGCCGCAGGTTTGCCATCTACTCCAGGAATTCCGACAGAAGTTGGAGATGCCAAAGGTGTGCCCGGCAAACAGGCAAGATTCTCTCCCCTCTCATGCTATCAAAAAGTCACGCTACGTCCCATTCCCACGCTCGGCACACCGAGGCCCAAGCCCGAGTTTAATCCGGAACGGAGTTCCGGCGTCGCCCGGAGGTGGCCCTCAGGGAGGTCTGGTGGTTGGTTCTGGAAGGGGGTGTGCGAGATTGGCGGAATCCCGGAGATTGAGGATATCATCGGAATTTTCCGTAATAGCCGTTCCTCCGTCTGCACGGAATCTGGACGAGGTTATCTTCTTCCAGGACGTAGGCGGTGAGCTGGTTGCCGTAGACGCAGCCCGTGTCCAGGCCGATCAGATACAGGTGGCCGGAAGGGTGCTTTTTGAGAACCAAACCGCCGGGGGCGTCGTGACCGAAGATCAGCAGGCGGTCGTCGGGGCGATACGCGTCGTGCCAGCGGGGGCCGACGGTGCCGCCGATGGGAGGCCAGGTGCGGATGACGAGGAATTCGTCGCGGGTAGTGCGAGCCAGACCGGTTGCGGGGTTGATGCCGGCGTGGACCAGGAGGAATGCCTCTGCGGCGATATAGAGCGGGAGTTGCTCCAACCAGAGGAGGAAGCGGTCGGCGACCGGGCGCAATTGGTCGAAGGTGAACTGGTGGTCCGCTTTTTTGATTTTGGGCTCGCGGCCGTCGCGCAGATCGCGGAACTGGCGCAGGAGACGGTCATCGTGGTTGCCCAGGACCATTTGGGCGCCGGTTTTTGCGATGATGCGCCAGACGCCGAGGGGATCGGGGCCGCGGGCGAAGGCGTCGCCGGTGAGCAGCAGGCGGTCGCGGTCCGGAGCAAATCCGACCGCGTCGAGCAGGTCTTCGAGTTCGGCGGTGCAGCCGTGGACGTCGCCGACGAAGATAGTGCGCATAGCTTCCCTTTCTCTCGTTCCCGGGCAATTTGCGTCGGGGAACTGAAAATACTATCATAAAAACCGTTCGTCTATACTCCAGACGAACCTGGAGTTCGCCCCTGTAGAGGATTTCCGCTACAGCGTTTTTTGCCCGTTCATCTGGAGCCTGCCGTATATGGAGAACAGCCCGATCTCTACAGCGAAGCCGGCGGCCTGCCACGTGATGGCCAAGCCGACCGGCTCGGTATGCAATATCGACTGCAAATACTGCTTCTATCTGGAGAAGGAAAAACTCTATCCGGATAAGCGCCGCCAGTGGCGCATGGACGACGAGACCCTGGAGCTGTACGTCCGGCAGTATATCGAGGCTCAGGATGTGCCGGCGGCCAACTTCGCCTGGCAGGGGGGGGAGCCGACGCTGATGGGGGTCGATTTTTTTCGTCGGGCGGTGGCGCTGCAAAAGGAATACGCCGACGGCAAGGAGATCACCAACGCCTTTCAGACTAACGGTATCCTGCTCGACGACGAGTGGGGGGAGTTCCTGGCCGAGAACAATTTTCTGGTGGGACTGTCGGTCGACGGACCCCAGGAGATGCACAACCGGTATCGGGTGGACAAGGGGGAGAAGCCGACCTTCGAGCGGGTGTACGCCGGACTGCAGATGCTCAAGAAGCACAAGGTGGAGTTCAACACGCTGACGGTGCTGCAGAACCACAACGCCGACTTTCCGCTGGAGGTGTACCGCTTTCTGCGGGACGAGGGGAGTGGTTTTATGCAGTTCATTCCGATCGTCGAGCGGTTGACGCAGGAACCGGAGGAGGACGGGTTGGAGCTGATCGACCCCTACTTCGAAGGGCGGTCGAATGTGACCCGGTGGTCGGTGACGCCGCTGCAGTATGGGAGGTTTTTGACCCGGGTGTTCGACGAGTGGGTGCGCAACGACGTAGGACAGGCGTTCGTGCAGATCTTCGATATCAGTCTGGGCGCCTGGGTCGGCCAGGAGCCGAGTTTGTGTATCTTCGCCGAGACCTGCGGCAAGGCGCTTATCATCGAGCACAACGGGGATCTGTATTCGTGCGACCACTTTGTGTATCCGGACTACCGGCTGGGGAACGTGCACGAGGAGACGATCCGCGAGATGGTGGACAGCCCGCTGCAGACGAAATTCGGGGACGACAAGCGGGACCAGTTGCCGAAGATGTGCCGGGAGTGTTCCTTCCGCTTCGCCTGCAACGGGGGATGCCCCAAGCACCGGTTCGCCAAGACGCCGGACGGGGAGGAGGGGTTGAACTATCTGTGCAAGGCATACAAGATGTTCTTCGGGCACGTGGATCCGTATATGCGCTATATGGCCGAGGAGGTGCGGCGCGGCCGGCCGGCGGCCAGCGTCATGGAGTGGGTGCGATACCAGGACGAGATGAAGGCGGCGGCGGTGAAGAAGGCGAAGCCGGGCCGCAACGATCCCTGTCCTTGTGGCAGTGGCAAGAAATTCAAGCAGTGTTGTGCCGGGAAACCGAGCGAGATGGCCGCCGCGAAATAACAGTGATTCCCGGAAGAGGTTCCGGCGCGGCAGATTTGTGGAGCCTAGTGTGAGAGAGCTTAACTCCGGATCAGCCGTCCATTCGCAGAATGACTTTATACTCTATAGTAGTGGGAAACGCTCATAAGTAGTGGGAAACTCTCATAATCTTTCAAAAGGGAGACGGGGAGAGATGATCGACATTCAGCTGCAGACCGAGGATTCCAAGGCGGTCGTCACCGTCGATGGAAAGCTTTTTACCGAGTACCGGTACGGACATTTCGTCTGCCGGCCGTTCTTCTATCCGGTGGTTACCCCTGCCGGCGCGGGTCTGACGCGCGCCTATCCAGTGGAGGATGTCGAGGGTGAGAATCAGGATCACCCGCACCACCGCAGTATCTATACCGCCCACGGCCTGGTCAACGGTTTCAACCTGTGGGACGAGGGGCTCGGTCACGGGGCGATGCTGCAGCGCGGCGAGCCGGTGGTGGGCGTGGTCAACGGGGCGGCGTTCATAGACGGCGTGGTCGACTGGTGCGGGCCGGAAGGACAGAAGCTGCTGGAGGAGTGGCGGGTTTACAAGATCCAGGCGGACGGAGACCTGCGGATCGTGGATCAGCGCAGTGAGTTCCGCGCCAAATACGGGGATGTGACCTTCGGCGACACCAAGGAGGGAGGACTGTTCTCCATCCGCGTGCCGACCTCGATGGATGCCAAGGACAAGGGGCGGATCGAGAATTCGGAGGGGCAGGTGTTCGACAGCGGCCAGGGGGAGGAGACGACCTGGGGCGTTCCAGCTGCCTGGGTCGACTATTCCGGTCCGCTGGGCGACGGCAGCGAGTGGGGGCACACGGTGGTCGATCACAAGGACAACCCGTGGCATCCGACCCACTGGCACGTGCGCGGCTACGGGCTGTACACCGCCAATCCGTTCGGCCTCCACGATTTCAAAGGGGATGAGAACGTCGATGGGAGCTGGACGATCGATGGTGGCAAGACGGCGGTCGCCCGTTTCCGGCTGATCATTCATCCGGATCGTGGCATCGACGGCAATCCGAAGATCAAACAGTTGATCGACGAGTTTCAGGCGGTCTGATTTCGACGCATATCGACATAGGCGGAGTTCAAAACAATTCTACAGGGGGAGTGGAAAATGGCCAAGAAGCAGTCCAAAAAGTTGCGCGTTGCCTTTATCGGCGCCGGTGGGATCGCCGGCACCCACATGCGCTATCTGGATCAGATGGACGACGTCGAAATCGTGGCTCAGGCGGATATATCGAAGGAGAGTATGGACCGCTGGGCGGAGCAGTACGGGATCGCCGATTCGTTCACCGACTACGGCGAAATGCTCAAAAAGGTGAAGCCGGACGCGGTGAGCGTGTGCACGCCGAACGGCAATCACGCACCGGCGACCATTGCCGCACTCAAGGCGGGGGCGCACGTCATCGTCGAGAAGCCGATGGCGATGAACGGGCGCGAGGCGCAGGCGATGATCAATGCGGCCAATAAGGGAAAACGGAAGCTGGTCATTGGCTTCCAGTATCGCTTCGATCCCAAAACGCAGTTCATCAAAAATGCGATCGACGGCGGCCAGGTCGGCAAGGTGATGTACGGGCGGATTCAGGCGCTGCGGCGTCGAGGGATTCCCAACTGGGGCGTGTTCGGTCGCAAGGATCTGCAGGGAGGGGGACCGCTGATCGACATCGGCGTGCACGCCCTGGAGATGACCCATTACGCGATGGGCTCGCCCAAGCCGGTGGCGGCCAGCGGCAGCACCTTCACCTACCTGGGGGATAAGCCGTCGGACGTGGTCAGCCAGTGGCCGAACTGGGATTACAAGAACTACACGGTCGAGGATCTGGCGATCGGCCAGATTCGCTTCGAGAACGGCGCCATCCTGAGCATCGAAGCGAGTTTTGCCGCCCACATCGAGAAGAATGAGTGGAACTTCACGTTGATGGGTGAAAAAGGGGGGACCAGCTGGGATCCGCCGGGGCTCTTCCGCGACGATAACGGCTATATGGTCAACACGGAGCCGAACTGGCTGCCCAGCGGTCCGGCCGCCGACTGCTTTGCGGCCAAGATGCGCAACTTCGTCGAGCACGTGCTCTACGACAAGCCGACTATGGCACCGGCCGAGCACGGGCTGATGGTGCAGAAGATGTTGGACGGGATTTATGCGTCGGCCGAAAAGGGTGGTGAAGTGAAAATCAAGTAAAGAACGTCGACCGATGGCGATCTGGGAGAGCCGGTCCTGCGGGGCCGGCTCTTTCTCGTGCGGTTTCTCCGCGGAATTTGCATTATATTGGACGAAAGAGAAGTAAATCTTCACGTCAACGTTCAATATTTCCCCTTGATTCTTCTTGCTGGAGTCAGTACCTAATAGACAGATAATGGCAAACCAGTCGAAAGGCTGGGACGCAAAGGGGCGGGTCCTCGTCAGACCGACTTGGGATGGGTGAGGGTATGGGACGAGAAGGCCGATCCGTACAAGATAGCCGCACTGCCGAAGAAGATACGGTGATGCGGTTTTTTTGTTGACCAGGGTCTTATAGTTGGGGGGGAGTCGCGACTATCTGCGGATTTTTAAGAACCTTTTTTCGGGAAGGAAAAAATGGAAAATTCTCAAGATAGCCAGGTCGTTACAGATAGGGGGGAAGGTCACCTTTCCGATCTGTGGAAAAAAGAGGATTACTGGGCCATCTGGCTCGGATTCGGGCTGCTCATTCTGGGAATGTTCATCTACTTCCCCCTCGGGCCGGAAGGGATGGAGGAGAGTCTGGCCAAAGCGAACAGTACGCTGGAGGTAGAGGCTGAAAAAGCCCCTTTCAAGACCATAGCCTGGTACAGGGCCGTGGATGCCAAAAAGAAACTCAAAGCGAGCAGTTCTGCTGCGGGAAGCCAGATAAAGAAATTTACCGGCAAGCCGCATACGTGGAGCACCAATCCGCTGGATGCATTCTACAAAAGTGAAGAGACTGTCGGTGCGGCAAATGCGCAGAGGAAGCCGAATTACGACGAGGCCAGGGCCGTAGAAGCGGAAGCTTTAGCAGCAGCTCGAATAGCCGAGAAGGCGGCTGAAATAGAGAGTTTTGGGAACGAGGCGCGCAATGCTGAAGCCGTCGCAGCGACCAACGCGTGGCGGGCAGCCCAGCTAAAAACCTCCAAGGCGAAAGGGAAGGCCACTGCAAAGCCGTATAGTCAGCTTCCGCACCTCATTGGCCTCATGATCGCACTGGCTGTTTTCTTCGGTGTCGGAATGAAGGTCATGGGGAAGGATATGCTAAAATTCATGGGCGGGTTTGCCTTCGTCTTTGGGATAGCCGTCCTCGCCTATCTGGTAGCAGGGCAAGCCACGATAAAGCACTACGGCATCGGATACGCCGCCTGGGCCATTATCTTCGGCATGCTGATCAGCAATACGGTGGGAACCCCCAAGTGGGTGATGCCCGCCGTGCAAACGGAATATTTCATCAAAACGGGGCTGGTGCTCCTGGGGGCGGAAATTTTGTTCGGGAAGATTCTGTTGATCGGTATACCGGGTATTTTTGTCGCGTGGATAGTCACCCCGATCGTCCTTCTGACCACGTACTGGTTTGGTCAGAAGATCGTCAAAATTCCATCCAAAACGCTGAATATCACTATTTCGGCAGATATGTCGGTGTGCGGAGTTTCGGCCGCTATCGCCACGGCAGCGGCGTGCCGGGCCAAAAAGGAGGAATTGACTCTGGCGGTTGGGCTCTCGCTCGTATTTACTTCGATCATGATGGTCGTCATGCCGGCATTTATCAAAGCGGTCGGGATAAGCCATGTGCTTGGGGGGGCCTGGATGGGAGGGACCATCGATGCCACGGGCGCCGTAGCCGCCGCCGGAGCATTCCTGAGCGACAGAGCGCTTTATGTGGCGGCTACCATCAAGATGATCCAGAACATCCTCATCGGCGTAATCGCCTTTTGCATCGCCGTCTACTGGGTTGCCAAAGTAGAGGCCGTTCCGGGGAAACGCATTGGCGCCATGGAGATTTGGTACCGTTTCCCCAAGTTCGTTCTCGGCTTCATCTTCGCCTCCATCCTTTTTTCCATTATATATGAGACTATGGGCAGCGATGTCGGATATGCCCTGATCGATCACGGCGTCATACGCGGAATGTCGAAAATATTCCGCGGCTGGTTTTTCTGTCTGGCGTTTGCGAGCATCGGCCTGGCCACCAATTTTCGCGAATTGAAAGGGTATTTCAAAGGCGGGAAGCCGCTCATCCTCTATATTTGCGGCCAGTCGCTCAATCTGTGCCTGACGATTCTCATGGCGTATATCATGTTCTACCTGATTTTCCCCGAAATTACGGCGAAGATCTGAGAACAGCGGGCGATTCGAATTTTACCCCCTCTTCTGATTTATCTTCCTGTGGTAAGGGGTGTCGGTCCTTTACCACAGGAGGGAAAACCATGGGCTGCAGATGAATGAAATAAGCGCGGATGCCCAGCTGGCACCCAGTATGCAAAGGCGATTGTTCCGCCTCTTTTTTGGGATTTCACTCATCCTGTTCTTCATGTTCGGTATCGGTCCGCTACTGGATGAAATGCCGTATATCCGGCCCATGGTTCAATTCATCGAAGAGCGCGAAATCGATGCCACAGCTCTCTACTACACGGAGAGCGAGGAGTTTTCCGAGGCGGCGATCAATATGAGAAGCAGTATGGACTACGCGCCCCGAAAACTCTGAGAAGGAGTCGTCGAGTTCAGGGAGTCCCTGGACAGGAGGTACGCGAATCCGCGACGGCGTGATGTGGTCGGATGATCCCATCTATCTGGCGCTGTCGTGGAAGGACCGGATGATCCGATCCTTCGCCCTTTAACCGCGCTGGCGGAATTGTGGGCTCATCCATTATATTTTGTCAGGTCTTTCGCGGTGACCTCGCAGGAAGGCGTATTGCCGATGCGAGGGATATTCCCCGCTCCGCGCATTGCCGATCCCCACGTGCAGTTTCCCCCGATTTCTCCACGCCGACCTTTTGGGAAGATGCGGCCGGGCCGTTTTGTGCGGTTTCCGGAAGCACGTCTGCGGTCGGCAGTGGAAGAATCCAGGTCACGAAGCGGAGAATCAGGTATGTCCGAAGCGGGAAAGGTGCTCGCGGTTCAGCTCGCCAATCAGCGGTTGACGGAATCGCGGGAGAAGGTGCAGGAGGAGATCGAGCGGCTGCGTGCCGAGAACCGGGAGCTGCAGCAGAACAACGTCCGATTGAAGGAGCGACTCACCAGCGCCGAAGAGTTGTGCGCTACGCTCAAGGCGGAGTACAAGATAGTCACCGGAAAAGAGTACGCAGGGCGCAGACAGATAACGATGTTCGGTTTTCAAAAATCGGCGTGAAACGCAGGAATGGCCATCGGGCCGGGAGGGGGAGAGAGGGGATATGGCCATCATCGAGATCTTCGCCATAGCGATCGGGCTCGCCCTCGACGCCGCTGCCGTCTCCATCGGAGCTGCGGCGGGTGGTTTTGCCGACAATCGCCGCGCCGTATTCCGCCTCGCCTTCCACTTTGGACTCTTTCAGGCGTTCATGCCCTTCATCGGCTGGCTGCTGGGGGTGCAGCTGGCGGGCTGGTTCGCGGCGTGGGATCACTGGATCGCCTTTGTGCTGCTCTCCTTTGTCGGGGGGCGCATGATTCGCTCCGGGTTCGATGCGAGCGACGACTTTCAGCGCGACCCCTCCCGGGGGAGTATGCTGGTGCTGCTCTCCTTTGCCACCAGCGTCGATGCTCTGGCGGTCGGCTTCAGTCTGGCGATGCTCAACGTGCAGATCCTCCTGCCCTGTCTCGTCATCGGCTTCGTCACCGCCGGTCTGTCGCTGGGCGGCATCCGCATCGGAAGTTCTCTAAGCGGCAGGTTCGGCAAGCGGATGGAGATTTTTGGCGGTTTTCTACTGCTGGCGATCGGCCTGCGGATTCTGGTTACGCACCTGCTGGAGTAGACCGAGGAGATTTTTCTCTTGCGGTATTTTCCCCTTTTCCGGGCATGTAAATTATTTAATAATAATTAGATACTTAATTGGGGGGGGGAGAGAATATTTCTTGACTTCACCTATGGATTAGAGTAATCTTCTCTGTAGAATTTCTATATAGAAAAGGCAAATTGCGCGTAAGTGCGGGACGCAAAGGAGCGGGTCCTCAGCTGATCGGCCGTTTGGATGCGATTGGGAATTGGGAAGAGAATCCGTTCATGTGAGGATAGTCGCACTGCCGAGATACGGGATCGGCGGTGCGTTTTTTTGTGCGCGCCCCGGTCGTGGGATTGAAATGTGCGGATAAAGGGGCATCACGATTTTTCCCTGTACAAGGAGAACACGATCTGTCGGCGCATCGAGCGGCGGATGCACGTCCATCAGCTCGACGAGATCTCCACCTACGTGCGCTATCTTCAGGAGAGTGAGCGGGAGATCGACATTCTGTTCAAGGAGCTGTTGATCGGCGTGACCAGTTTCTTCAGAGATCCGCCGGCGTTCGAGAAGCTCAAAGAGATGCTGCTCGAACAGCTCGCCGACAAGCCGAACGAATACAATTTTCGCGTCTGGGTGCCTGGCTGCAGCACCGGGGAAGAGGCGTATTCGGTCGCCATTCTCGCGCAGGAATGCATGGAGGAGCTCAAGGCGTATTTCAATATCCAGGTCTTCGGCACCGATATCGACGAAGAGGCGATCAACTTCGCTCGCACCGGCCTCTATCCCGCCAGTATCGCCGCCGATGTGGGGGAGGGGCGCCTGAATCGGTTTTTCTTCAAGGAGGAAGAGGGGTATCAGATCAAGAAGATGATCCGGGAGATGCTGGTATTCGCTCCGCAGAGCGTGATAAAGGATCCCCCGTTCACCAAGCTGGATCTGCTCTGCTGTCGCAATCTGCTGATATATCTCAGCTCGGAGCTGCAGCAAAAGCTGTTGCCCATCTTTCACTACAGTTTGAAGCGGGACGGCGCTCTCCTACTCGGTTCTTCGGAGGCGGTCGGCCCGGCGACCGACCTGTTTGAAACGCGGGATAAGAAGTGGAAGATCTTCAGGAGCAAACCGTCTACTGCAACCGCGTACAAAGCGCTCGATTTTCCCACGGTTTCGGCAGAGCAAGAAGTGTTCGAGATGGGGTTTTCGGGGGCGGTCCAGCAGGCCGAGGAACTCAGCGCCCTGCAGCTGGTCGAGACGATTTTGCAGCAGAGCGATACCCCTCCGTGCGCCATTATAGACGCCGCCAGCAACCTCCTCTACATCCACGGGCATACCGGTCGCTTTTTAGAGCCGGCCATGGGGAGGACCAGCGTCAACATCCTGGAGATGGCGCGGCCCGGGCTGAAGGCGGAGCTGACGGCCGCCCTGCGCGAGGCTGCCATCCACAAGCAGGAGGTGATCTGCAGGGGGTTGGAGGTGGAGCAGGACGGGGGGCATCTGTCCGTGGATCTGATCATCAGGCCGATCCTGGAACAGACGCCGATGCGCGGCCTGCTGATGATCGTGTTCGAGGAAGGAGATGCATCGGGAAAGGGGGCGAAGAAGAAGTCGCGTCCGGTGCGCAAGACGGGGAGCAAGAGCGTGGGGGAACTCGAGCGGGAATTGCAGCACATGAAGGAGGATCTGCAGACCACTATCGAGGAACTGGAGACCTCGAACGAGGAGCTGAAATCGACCAACGAGGAGCTGCAGTCGACCAACGAGGAGCTGCAGTCGACCAATGAAGAGCTGGAAACCTCCAAGGAGGAGCTGCAGTCGCTCAACGAGGAGTCGGCCACGGTCAACGCCGAACTCCAGAGCCGCGTCGAAGAGTTGTCTCACATCAATGACGACATGAAAAATCTGCTCGACAGCACGCAGATCGCCACTCTCTTTCTGGATACCGAGCTGCGCATCCGGCGTTTTACCCCGGAGATGACGGAAATCATCCCGCTGACGGGCGCCGATTTCGATCGTCCGATCGTGCATCTCGCCTCCAGCCTGCAGGATGTGGATCTGGCCGGACATGGGGAGGCAGTGCTGAAAAATCTGATGCCCGTCGAGAGCGAAGTCACCAGCAGGGATGGGAAGCAGTTCAGGATGCGGATCTTTCCGTATCGGACAACCGCCAATGTAATCGATGGAGTGGTGGTAACTCTCATCGACATCACCGAGTTGAAAAAGGTAGAAGAAGCACTGCGGGAGAGCGAAGAAAGGGCGGGGGGGATTTTGCAGGTAGCCGGCGACGGCATATTCGAAGTTGATACTTCCGGGAAGTTCATGTTCGCCAACGAGATCTATGCCGAGTTGTTCGGGTATACCGTAGATGAACTCATTGGGAAACACTGGAATGAGGTGGCAAACTCTGCGACCATAGATGAGGCAAAAGAGTTCAGTGAGCGGCTGTTCGCGGGGGAAACCGTCGAGGGGGAGAGCAAGGGGATTCACAGAGATGGACGCGAGATCTATACGTGGTTCCGCGCCGGGCCGATTTTCAGAGGTGGAGAGTTGGCGGGGATCATTGGAACCATCAAGGATATCACCGAGCGCAAGCGCGCCGAGGAATAGCCTCGAGATCTCATGGCGGCAGTGGATGGGAGAAGGCAGGTAAGCGAGCTAACTGGAGCTGAGAATGAGTGAGGATAGAATGGAATCGGATGCGCTTTCCGAACTGCGGCGACGGGCTGAAGAGCGGTTGCAGGGGCAGCTCGCCAGCGACAAAGAGCTGACCGAACTGTCGCTCGAGGAAACTCGCCATCTGGTGCACGAGCTGCAGACGCACCAGATCGAGCTGGAGATGCAGAACGAGGAACTGCGGCGGATTCAGGATGAACTCGTCGAGGCGCGCAACCGATATGCGGATCTGTACGATTTTGCTCCAGTGGGTTATCTGACGATCGACGCAAAGGGGATCGTCGAAGAAGCGAATTTGACGATTGCGGAGCTGCTGAACCTGGAGCGGGCATCTCTACCCGGTTGTCCGCTGTCCAGTCTCATCGTCGAAGAGGACCAGGATACCTTCTATCTCTATCGTCGCGAGGTGCTGGATACGCGCGAGCGGCGGTTTTGCGAGGTGCGGCTGAAGATGGGGGAAGAGATCTCTTTCTGGGCTCGATTGGAGATCCAGGCGGCGGCGGAGAATACCGATGGACTGCGGATAGCCATCAGCGACGTCGATGACCGGCGGCAGATGGAAGAGGAGTTGGTGCGCAGCCAGCGGCTGCGCGCGGTGGGGGAACTGGCCGCCGGGGTGAGTCACAATTTGAACAATATCCTCACCGGCGTGCTGGGGCCGGCCAGGATGCTCCAGCGGATGACGGACGATCCGAAGCAGCTTCGGGAGGTGGAGGATATCATCACCTCCGGGATCAGGGCCAGGGATCTGGTGCACCGCCTGCATCTGTCGGTGCACGGGGAAGGGGAAGATGTCCTGAAATCGGTGGAGATCGACCCGGTGGTGAACGAAGTCGTGCAGATGATGCGTCCCCGCTGGAAGGACGAGCCCGAATCCAGGGGCATCCCCATCGAGGTCGTCACCCGGCTGGAGGGAACTCACCCGATTAGAGGAATTGAGTCCAGCCTCCACGATATCCTCGTCAACTTGCTGCTAAATGCGGTAGAGGCGATGCCCAAAGGAGGGACGATCACTATGGGCACCCGCGCCGTCGGGGACCGGGTGGAACTCACCTGCGTCGATACCGGTATCGGCATGGACGAAGAGACCCAGAGACGAGTCTTCGAGCCGTTTTTTACGACCAAGATGGATGTCGGCACCGGCCTTGGACTGTCCACGGCCCATCATGCGGTGACCCTGTGGGGAGGGGATGCCGAAGTGGCCAGTAGCCTCGGCGAAGGAACTGTCTTCACCTTCCGTTTTCCCCGCTGGGACGGATAGGTTGTCCCGATCCTGGGCAGCCATTGTCACTTTTTTTGTCAGCACAGGCCATCAGCTGAGGAGTTCGATCGATGGACTTGGATCCCGCCCGTTGCTATGGTCGCCTTTCCTTCACCGTCCCGCAACCGCATCCCCCCATCTGCGGAACGGCCTTTGAGAAGAAGATCCTGTCCATCCTCGAGCAGCACGGTTTGACGGAGTTTCAGGCAGCGGAAAAGCCGACAATAGAGAATGGATTCAGCAGGCTCTTCGAGTTTCCCTCTCTGACAGAATTTTTCTCAACCCGCAAAGCCCTTCAGCAGGACCCGGCCTGGAAGCAGGTGCTGCACCACTTGGAAGAGGAGTGTGGTGCCAGCGGATCGACCGATTTCCGCCTGGGAAATTTCGATATTTTCTCCACGCCGGCCGGACCGGGCGAGACCACGCCGGCCGGGCCGGGGAACAGGTTGGGACTGTGGCAGAGCTTTTGCGTCCGCGACGGGCTGTCCTCCGCCAGCATCAACAGCGTCCTGCAGGATCGGAGAGGGGACCTCTGGATGGTCACCTCGGGAGGGGGCGTATGCCGTTTCGACGGGGGGCAGTTCACCAACTTCACTACCCGGGACGGGCTGGCCAGCACTACTCTGTGGTCCATCCTGGAAGACCGGAACGGCCATCTGTGGTTCGGCACCGATGACCAGGGCGTGAGCTGCTACGATGGCCAGCGCTTCGTCAATTTCACCACCGAAGACGGATTGGCCGGCAATGGCATCGGAGCCATCTTCGAGGATCGGGATGGCCACCTCTGGTTTACAACTGGATACCTGTTCGGCACCCTGAAGGCAGGGATGAGTCGCTTCGACGGATCTGAATTCACCACCTTCACCACCCGGGACGGGTTGGCCGACGATCAGATCCTCTCCATTGCCCAGGACCGGGCCGGCCATCTGTGGTTCGGCAGTCTGGGGGCAGGAGTGAGCCGCTTCGACGGATCCGAATTCACCACCTTCACCACCCGGGACGGGCTGGCCGGCGATACGGTGACCGCTATCCTGGAAGACCGCCGCGGCTACCTCTGGTTCGCCACAGGCTGGCTGGAAACCGGAAAAGGAGGGGTGAGTTGCTTCGACGGGGAGCAGTTCACCACCTTCACCACCCGGGACGGGCTGGCCGACGACGACATCCTCTCCATCGCCGAAGACCAGGGGGGCCGTCTGTGGTTCGGCACCTACGGTCAGGGGGTGAGTTGCTTCGACGGATCCGAATTCACCACCTTCACCACCCAGGACGGGCTGGCCGGCAATCAGATCTGGTCCATTTTTGAAGATCGTCAGGGACACCTGTGGTTCGGCACTCAGGGGGGAGGGTTGAGCAGATACGACGGCGCTCACTGCGCCAGCTTCACCATGGGCGACGGGCTGGCCGACAACGGCGTCATGTGCATACACGAGGATCGGGAAGGGGGGGTGTGGTTTGGCACCTGGCGCGGGGCGTGCCACCACGACGGAGTGGGATTTTTCTGCTGTGAGGAGCTGGCAGAGCGCAACGTGCAGACCATCCTCGAGGATTGCGAGGGCCGTCTCTGGTTCGGCACCGCCGACGGGGAGGGCGCAATCTGCGGTGTCGGTGGGAAGCGGGGTTCAGGGTTTGCGCAGACGGATCTGCAGTTCACCAGCTTCACTCTTCGGGACGGGCTGGCCGGCGATTCGGTCTTCGCCATTGCCGAGGACCGGAATGGACATCTCTGGTTTGGGTGTGGAGGGCTCGATCAGGGGGGGATTTGCCGCTATGACGGGAATACATTTTTCCGTTTCACTTCCCAGGAAAGTCTGGCCGGAAAACATGTGAACGCCATCCTGGAGGACCGCTCCGGTCGGATCTGGGTCGCCTCCTGGGGCGGCGGGGTAAGCTGCTACGACGGAGAGCGCTGCATCAATTTCACCGCCCGCGACGGACTGGCCTGGGACAGCATCCTGGCCATCGCCGAGGACCGGGACGGAAACTTCTGGTTCGGCACCTTCGGCCATGGGGTGAGTCGGTACGATGGGGAGCAGTTCGCCACCTTCACCGCCCGCGACGGACTGCCCAGCAACACCATCACCTCCATCATCGAAGACGACCAGGGCCATCTCTGGTTCGGCACCTACGGGGGAGGAGTCAGCCGCTACGACGGCCTGGTCTTCCAGAGCTTCTCCAGGGAGGACGGCCTGATCCACGACGCGGTCCAGGATCTCCACCAGGATTCCTGCGGCAACATCTGGGTCGCCACGGAAGGAGGCGTCACCCGGTATCGACCCTGGCATACCCCTCCATCCGTCCAGGTGACCGACCTGGTGGCCGACCGCCGGTATCGGGCGGATCAGGGGATCCACCTCCCCGCGTCGCAGCGGGTAATCACCTTCAAATTCCAGGGGTGCAGCTTCACCACGGCTCCGGGGCAGATGGCCTTTGTATACCGCCTGGAGGGCCACGACCCGGACTGGCTGGTTGCCTATTCGCCGTGGGTGGAGTATCAGGATCTGGAGCTGGGTACCTACACCTTCCACGTGCGGGCGGTCGATCGCGACCTGAACTACTCGGAGATCGCCTCTGTAGCGCTGACCATCGAGCCGGACCCCCGCCTGGAGGCCCTGACCAGGGCCCTGAGCGCCAGCGGCAGCGAAGGGGAATTCATCGGTGGGAGCGATGCCCTGCTTCAGGTACAGCACCGTCTGGCCGAGGTGGCGCCGACCGACCTGACCATTCTGATTCTGGGCGAGACCGGCGCGGGCAAAGGGTTGGCCGCACGCACCGTCCACCGGTTGAGTCGGGTCGGGGACGGTCCCTTCATCCAGGTCAGCTGCGGTGCCATTCCCCAGGGGCTGGTCGAGAGTGAGCTTTTCGGCCACGAGCGCGGGGCTTTTACCGGGGCGGTTTCCCGCAAACTGGGCAAGGTGGAACTGGCCGCAGGGGGCACCCTCTTTTTGGACGAGATCGGGGATCTGGCTCTGGAGGCCCAGGGGAAGCTGCTGCGCCTGCTGGAGGAGCGCACCTTCGAGCGGGTCGGCGGCACAAAGACCTTAGTTGCGGATGCGCGCGTGGTTGCCGCCACCAACCGCGACCTGAGGAAGATGGTCGCAGAGGAGCGTTTCCGCGAGGATCTCTATTTTCGGCTGCGGCCTTTTCCGGTGTGGCTCCCTCCGCTGCGCGAGCGGCGGGAAGACATCGAACTGCTGGCTCTTTGCTTCATGGAGCGGATGGCCGCGCATCTGTCCAAGCCGATCGAGCGCCTCAGTCCCGAGGCCATGTGTGCTCTCCAGGCGTACGATTGGCCCGGCAACGTGCGCGAATTGGAGCACGTGGTGCAACGGGCGGTGATTGTCTGTCCGGGGCCGGTGGTCCGGGGGCAGGATATCTTCCTGGAACCGGATCGGATGGACGCCGATCCGTCCGCCGAAACCCTCCCTCTTGAAGAGCACGAGCGACGCTACATTCAAGAAGTGTTAGAGAAGAGCGACTGGGTCGTCAGCGGGAAAAAAGGGGCGGCAACCCTCCTGGGCCTGCGCGAGTCCACCCTGCGCAGCCGCATGAAGAAACTCGGCATCGAGCGGCCGGGAAAATAGGGGAAATGATTATGGAAAAGATCTGGCAGATTACTCACTCGGAAAGACGGGGATACTATTTGGAATCGTGGCTGTCGGCGCTGGGCAGGATCTTCAGCACTTTCATTTTGATATCGGAGATCTTCTGCGCTTCTGCGAGTGCTTCTCCCCCTAAAGATTACATTCCAACCGGACAACCCTACGGGGCCATGGGCGTGGGCGGCGGTGGTGCCATGACCGGTTTCTCCATGAGCCCCTATTCCGAAGTCTGGTTCATCGGCACGGACATGGGCACGCTCTTCCGGAGCGAGGACGTGGGGACGAGTTGGCAACCGGTGCACCATTTCCAGACTACCTATGGAGAATGCCAACTCGATGTGGATGATAGAATAGCTCCGGTGGGGTTCAGCGCAGATTCGAGGGTTATGTTCCACGCGCCTTATACTAACTACCCCCGGATTTTTCCACCCGTGCGCAGTGAGGATGGCGGCATCCACTGGAAACGCATGAAGAAGCTTCAGGAGCTTCTTCATAAGCGAGGGAGGGATGGGAATAAAATCCGTTACTGGCTCGGCGACAGCCAGAGGCCCAATGTAATCTTCGCTGCCACGAATAACGGCCTGTTATTCACTGACGATAAAGGCAAGAACTGGAAGGAAGCGGATGGACTTCAGGGGGAATCTGTTGGCACTTTTATCGACACCGTCGGCGAACCCAATACGGTCTATCATGCGACCCCGGTGGGTATTTTCCAGAGCAAAGATGGAGGGGAAACCTTCGGGCCATATCACCAGGAACCTGTTCGCTGGTTCGCAGGAGGACGAGATGAAGCTGGGCTGACTCTGGCCTACATAGATACAGACAGCTCGGCCTGCTGTTGGGCAGAAAAGGAACAGACTAAAAAAAACTGTGGTTATGTGTGGATCCAGAGAAATGGCGGAGAATGGGTGCATGCCCGAAATAGACAAAAGGCGTTACAGGAGGGCGGTCGGCAAATTGCTATGGCTGAGAATAATTCGCGCACCATTTACGTAGTCGGCCACAATGCCTGGGAAAAGCAGTATGGAACAAAAGTCTGGGTTTCATCAGATGCCGGCGAGATTTTTGATCTTAAATTTCACCAATACAATTGGGATAAGATTCCCTATGAACCTTGGGATCCGGATCGACTCAAGTATAGTGCTGTTGCCCTCGACATCGATTGGAATGATAGTGGTTATTACTGGTTTGCTGTGAACCGTCAGAATTCGGCCATGGCCGGTGGCAGCAGCAATTATTTTCTCCACATCACGCGAGACTCAGGGGAAACATGGGAATCTCCGTTTACCCAGTACGCCGATAAATATCCATTTCCACCGAGTAAGGGGGAGAGGAAATACTGGCGTTCCACCGGTTTAGAGGTTATCAGCGTCCGCAAGCTGAAATTCCATCCCCGAGACCCAAAATTTGGTCTCGCCGCCGGGTTTGACCATTCGACTCTGGTTACCGAAGACGGGGGAGCGACCTGGCGCATCGCCCACGCCAACGACAATACGGGATCTTACACGGGAGTGAAGTATAATAACTCCACATATGATGTTGCTTTTGGCGTTGGCGATAGCACTATCTATATCGCAACTAGTTGTACACATGATTGGCCGGAAAAATACTACTGGCCTCACAAAGGCGAGCCTTCGACGGCATATGGTGGAATCTTCGTTTCGACAGACAGGGGTATAAGTTGGGAGCCTGTATTCAGCAAAAAGGAGAAGCACTTAATAAAACTTGGGATGCAGTATCCGTACCTTTCTGTTGCCTACGATACCGAGAACAAGATCCTCTATGCGGGTACGAGGGGAAATGGAATTTTCCGCAAACGAGGAGATGAAAAATGGGAACCGCTCTCCGAAGGTTTTATTTCCACGGACGATGCTCATGTCATACCCCAGATAGAAGTTGATTCCCGGAATGGGGATGTCTACGCCCTCCTGACAGGAGATTGCGGTAAAGTCGCCCCGAATGATGCTTGTATTCACCTCAATCACGATAAAACAGGCATCTACTGGATGCCGCGCGGTGGATCTCAATGGACTCTTTTGCGCGGCACGGTAGATTTACCCGACAAAAAAGACTCTGGGGGAGGAGATAATGCAGGAAGAGCAGATCCAAATTCAGTATTGTTCTACCCCACCTCCTTCGCCATCGACTACACCTCTGGAAATTCCCCTCAAACGTTTTTTCTGACAGACAGAGAGGATTACGGTCAGTGGCTGACTACAGGTATCTGGCGCACGAAGGACAGAGGGAAAAATTGGGAACGCGTCTTTCAATGCTTCAAACCCTATCATGTGACCATTGACCCTAACGATCCACAGCGAATCTACGCTAGTGGAAGGATTCAATTCCCTGGTCAATGGGGCAGTTTCAGGAACGGGGGCGCCATGTATACGATCGACGGCGGGGATACCTGGCACAGGAACGACACCTTACCTCTCCAGAACGTTTTTTCCGTGACCGTGGACCCTGAGGATTCGACAAAGGTATACTACACGATCTTTGGAGGAGGTATCTACTACGGTCCTCGACCTGATCTGGTAAAAGGGGTAACAAATCCCTGACAACTATCCGCATCCAGGGTCTGCCGATGGGTAGAAACCAGCCGCGCCATTTCGCGTTCCTCGCGATATATCGCGAGCGAGGATTTCCGCCATAAATCTATTATATAGAAAAACATAGGAACCGACGTCCCGTAGAAGCCCCCTCGACATATCGCGGATAGATGCTCGCTATCCATCCGCTCCTTCCTTTCGTTTTATTTATATAACCTCAACATAAACAGCCACCTGGAGAGTTCTCTCCGGGCGGTTGTTTTTTTTGGCACCACAATTGCGCCTTGTACCAACAGTGTCGCATTTAGATGACGATCTCCACGATGCCAGTATCCCACTACTGCCGGACTGGATGCACTGCATGTTTCTGCTCGAGCAAACCAGCCCTCTCTCCGTATGCCGAGAGGACGCGCCGATGCTGAAGATCTCCGTAGTCTCGCAATCCCGGGAGAAGACGATTCTGCAAATCGAAGGCTGGGTGTCTGGCTCTGGCGTCGCTCTTCTGGAGCAGGAGATCAGAAGCCACCTGCAGGCGGCGGAACAGCTTCTGCTGGACTTAACCGGTGTCATGGCTGTGGATCCGGATGGCATCGATCTGCTGAGACGTAACAGGGATCGGCTACGGCTGCGCACTGGATCGGCCTTTATATGGGCGTTGCTGAATATGCACGGGCTGAAGCCGGAAAAGGGATAGCATGTTCGGTCTTCTTTCCGGATCCCGGAGGGTAAGGATGGGAGAACGGTTTTCATATCTAATAATCTATTTCGGAGGGATTTCTTTATGAGATGACTGGAACCACGGCTGAGAGTCCACGGCGCATTTGCAAGTCGCCTGAGTCCAATCTGGAAGTTATAGCTTCTAACCCAGGGAGATTCATGATGAAACGTTTAATTTTCTCCGCCATTATCGTGGTCTTGGTGATGCTTGTAGGAGGGATTTTTCAAGATGTATTCGCACAGAGCTCTTCGGTATTCAAGATAGGGGGGAACAGGCTACGTCCCCCGCAGCTCGACGGCGTTAAAGGGGGTAGAGAATGGTATAGAGTCGCCATCCTGGACTGTTCGCCTCAGTCTGCCGGGCTTACCGCAAACCAGCTTGGCAACAGTGCTTTAGAAGCTGACGGTGAAGCTAAAACGGATGCCGATGTATCTGCCTCAATTAGGCTGAGGTGGGATAGATATGCACTGTATTTCATCGCCGAAGTGCGCGACAATATGCACGATGTTATCGGCACTGGCGAGGCGGTAAACTGGTGGGAGCGCGACGGCATCAGTTTCTATATCGACCTCGTAGATGCAGACGATACAGGCAGACCCTACACCGCCCTCAATATCATCAATTTCATGGCCGCCCCGCAGAATTCTAGTGCGGAAACAATCACTCTGACATATACCGACAGTCAGGGAGAGCGGGTGCCTACTCAAGATGCAAATGATATAGACGGTCTTGAGTATGGCTATCGCGATGCGGGAACAGAATTCGGCGGAAGTGCTGACTATGTCATCGAAGGCAAGATTCCGTGGGAGACGCTGCTCCGCTTTAATCTGACGAAAGCTCCGTCAGTCGACACCGTCATGGGTTTGAGCCTCATTATTCTGGATCCCGACGGCGACGACGGCTTCGGGGGGCAGCTTCAGTGCTGGGGTATGGCTGACAATCCGAATACTTATAGCGACATAGTTTTCAGGGGACTTACCATATCAGCTACCATGGCGGGTGGCCTTCGGGGGGGAAGATCTTTGGGCAAACCGATCGTGCCTGATATCGATTCGTGGGGAACGGTAAAAATGCAGGTAGGAGAAGGAATAGAGGAATAGTCATCGATCGATTGTCCTGAGAAGGGTGGAGACGCAGGGGGCGGTGCAAGTCAGTAAGGGGATCTTCAGCGTGGTCCTGGGCAACGCGAGTCCGCTGGCTCTGCCTTTCGCGAACAGTATTTCCTGGGGATCACCGTGGGGGGGGAGCGGAACTCCCCCCGCGCATCCCCCTCACTGCGTCTCCTTACAGCTTGAGTACGATCGGCGGAGCCTCGTCCCTGTCGGTGTGCAGAGCGTATCGGTCTGGGGATCAAGGTCTTTCATCAAGCACGTGGACGAAAATCCAGTTTGACGTGGAGAGTTACGATCTCCAAAACGAGTTCGATTCGAGTACCAATTACACTTTTACGGCCCCCAAGGCGGGGATAGTATCTCCATCTCCATAACCGATGATGTTCAGCTGAATGCGGGTAATACCATCGACATACGCGCTATTCAGCACACTAAAAAGCGTGGGAACGAAGCCATATTATTAACCTTAACAGAGCCTATCCCGCATCGGGAACATTGGCTTTGGGGGAGTGCACCATGAAGGGGTTATCCGCACGATCCTTTTTCTTCCTGGCCGTGCTGTTATTCAACGTGGAGAAGAGCGCAGCCGATCCCGGCGACCTGCTGCAGACTTTCCTGCAGCCAAACCCTGCTGTAGATGACCGGTTCGGCTGGTCGGTGGCCTGGGTGGACGGCCATGTTTTCGTAGGCACGCCCTTTGACGACACATGGGAGACGAATGCGGGTGCGGTTTACATGTTCGATGTGGATGGCACGCTGTTGCAGAATTTTCCCAGCCCGAATCCTGCCGTGAGTGGCTTGTTCGGCAATTCAGTGGCGGTAATGGGTGATCGGTTTCTGGTAGGAGCGAACTACGACAACGGGGGGACAGGGGCAGCGTATCTGTTCAATGTAGATGGCACGCTGTTGCAGACTTTTCTCAGCCCAAATCCGGGGGGAGCCAATCAGTTCGGTAATTCGGTGGCGTTGACGGGTAATCAGGTTCTGGTCGGCGCGCATCAGGATCTTTTTGGAGGCACGATCAGGACAGGGGCAGCATATCTGTTCGATACAGATGGCACATTCCTGCAGAAGCTTCAGAAGCCGGTCCCTGCCGTGGGCGACTTATTCGGCCTTTCAGTGGATCTTGCGGACGGCCTGGCTCTGGTGGGTGCATACGGTGATGACACGGGTGCACCCAATGCAGGGGCAGCCTATCTGTTTGGGACAGACGGCACACTGCTGCAGACCTTTCTCAGCCCGACCCCTGTCGCGGATAATCACTTCGGACGATCGGTGGCGTTGGTGGATGGTTTGATCCTGGTGGGTGCGCAAGGCGACAATATCGGCGGTGCGGCCTATCTCTTCGACACAGACGGTAATCTCCTGCATACCTTCCAGAAGCCGACCCCTGCCGCGTATGACGCCTTTGGCTATTCGGTGGCGGGGGAAGGAGACCGTGTCTTGATAGGTGCGATTGGCATCGGTGCGGTCTACCTGTTCGGCCTGGACGGCACGCTGCTACAGACCTTTCTCAACCCGACCCCAGCCGGGAGTGAGTATTTCGGTTCTCCAGTAGTGTTTGCAGACGGCCAGGTTCTGGTGGCAGCACCCAGGGAAGATTCGGAAGCGACCGACGCCGGTGCGGTCTATCTGTTCGAGGGGATCAGTGCAGATCCGGTGGCCGTCTCCCTACCCGAGATGACGGCCACTTACAACCAGAACATTCTGGTGCCGGTTTCTTTGAGCAACGTGCCGTCCTCTGGCATTGTCTCGGCCGAGGTGTTTCTGAGCTACGACAGCAGTCTGCTGACCGTCAACGGGGTGCAGACTACGGGTGCGCTGAGCGAAGGCTGGTCGATCCAGACGAATATCATTCCCGGTACCGGGGATATGAAAATCCTCAAGATCGCTGCGGCAACCAACAACCTGGATATCGTGACGGATGGGACGCTCTTCGATATCGATTTCACGATGGCCGATATCCGCAGTCCGGCCTCTTCACCGCTGATCTTGGAGCATGTGCTGCTCAACGATGGGGATCCGGAGAACACCACGACCGATGGCTCGGTAACGCTGGTGGGAGTTGGCGGAACGATCGCGAACGATCCGACGGAGATCATTCCGCGCGAGGATATCATCGTTATTGTGACCGATATCGACGAGGATCGAGATATCCTCATGAAGGATAGCTTCGACGTGCGCATCAGCAACGGCGCACAGAGCGAGACGCTGACAGTCCTGGAGAGCGCGGTGAGTTCGGGAATCTTCGAGGGGGCGATCAGCACGGTGTTCTCGCTGGGATCGACGTCCGGTGACGGGAAGGTGCAGGCGCAGGCCGGCGACGTCATTCAGTCCTGCTACGACGACTGGCTGGACACTGCAGGCAACACCATCGAACGCTGCGACGACACCAATGTCATTGGCGGAACGGACGGCGCCATCCGCGTCACCATCGTCTCGCAGCCGGGAGATACGGTGCGGGTCAGGGTGACCGACGCCGATCTCAACGTCGATCCGGACACGCCTCAAAGTGCGCAGGTGACGGCGACCAATCCAACCACCGGCGAGAGCGAGACGGTCAACCTCAATGAGGACGGGGATAATAGCGACGTGTTCTTCGGTCTGCTGTTCACCGCTCCTGGCAGCACGGCGGGTGCACCCGATGATGCCACCCTCAACACGGCCAAAGGAGATGTCCTCGACATCACCTACACCGATGTGGTGACGGAGCAAGGGGGGACCGAGGATCTGGTGGACGACGACGAGGTGGTGGATCCGTTCGGGGACGCCGACGGGAATGGCAGTGTGCAGGCGTTCGACGCGGCGAAGGTGCTGCTGCACGCGCTGACGCCGTATCTGACGGGACTGGATTCGCTGAGTGCTAACGTGGACTCGCTGGCGTTCCATCCGGTTCACGGAAAGATTACGCCTTTCGACGCGTCGCTGGTCCTGCAGAAGCGGGTGGGTCTGATTGGCCGGTTCCCGATTCAGGAGGACGAAGCGGATAACCATCCGCAGCCGGAGACGGACGACTCGACGCCGAAGATGATTACGGATGAGCGCCTGTTGTCGCTGCAGACACATGATGGGTACGTGAGCGTATGGGCGAATGATCGATCGGCGATCGTCTCGGGAGAACTGGTGGTGAAAGGGATTTCCGGAGCGGTGGAGATGGGGGAGGGATTGGACGATTTTCTTTCGGCGTCGCGGGAGATAGAAGAGGGATTGCGGATCGTGTTTGCGGGAGCATCTTCGGTGAAGGGTCCGGGTGAGTTGTTGCGCCTCTACCCAGGGGTGGGGCCCGGTAATGTCCGACTCACCCGGGCTCGTTTCAACGACGGGCGGATCGTGTCTCGGATCACCGGAACCGAACGATCCGATATCATCCCTCAGACTTTTGTGTTGCATCCGAATATGCCGAATCCGTTCAATCCGGAGACGATGATTCGCTTCGAGTTGCCGTACCGAATTCCGGCGCGTCTGGAGGTATTTGACGCACTGGGGCAGCGGGTTGTCACTCTGGTATCCGGAGTGCTGCCGGCAGGGGTACATGAAGTGATGTGGGACGGGCACGACCAGGCTGGGACACCGGTTAGTAGCGGTCTCTATCTGTATCGATTGCGGGCGGGAGGCTGGCGTTCAGACGTTTCGAATTCGGCGAATTTTCGGTTTGAGCAGGTGCATCGCATGCTCCTGATCAAGTGAGGAAAGAAGATACTCCACCTTTCGAGACGTCGAACGGAAAAAGCTGAACGAGAAAACGGATCAGGACGAGTGCGGATTCAGAAACGCACCACCTCGACTTCCAGACTTTCTTTGACTTTATGGTCGCCTTTGAGAAGACGATCGATGCCATCAAGGGTTGTTGCGTGGAAGAACTTCTCACCACATTCGCGGCAGATTTCAGCTTCGACGTTTTCGACGATGTAGAGTTTGCCGTTCAGCCAGTGCTGCTTCTTGATCTGTTTGATGGCGGTTTCTCCACCGCAAAACTCACAAGTCATGCTCTTCACCCAGGGCATATACGGTAATGATGATAAGATCGTGCTTTTCGTGGAACCTGCAGAAAACGTGGATAGCGCGTCCGTCGAGCGCTGGACCTTCAATTCGAAATCTCGTGCCCCGGAGATCTCGGGTCATTCGTTTTTCGATGCGCCCTTTGAGGATAGCGTTTTCGATATCGCGGCGTTCCAGATCATCCGCCCACATCTCCTCTTCTGCGTGACTGGAGAGGTAATATGTCCGATCGACGATTTTCTGTCTCAGGTCTTGGATTCTCGGCATCTGTAGAGGATACCTGGTAATGTTTCTTGGATGATAAAGTGGCTACAGCCCTTTGTCAAATGTGAGAGGAGATAGCTGAAAATTGGGTCCATCGCCATCAGCCGTTACGCACCGAAGGATTATCTCTTTGAAGTGCCATTACTAAAGGAGCTGGAACATGTCACATAGACTTCTTGCTGCCCTGGATCTGGCTATGCGAGTGAAAATGGTGGATGACGCAAAGGAAGGTTCTCGTCCTGGTTACCCCCGTGCGATCTGGGCGTGGATTGTTCTTCTGGCCCTGGTGCTGGGAGGGACATCGCTGTGGGGACAGACCTACGAGGTGCAGAGCCAACAGAAGATCGCCGATGGCACGGGTGGTTTTGGCGATTTGACGGATAATGACCAGTTCGGCCGCGCGGTGGCAAATGTGGGCGACCTGGACAACGACGGTATCGAAGATCTGGCTGTCGGGGCATTCAATGACGACACGGGTGGCACAGACCGCGGTGCGGTGTATGTGCTTTTCATGGACAGCGATGGGACGGTGAAGAGTCAGCAGAAGATCGCCGACAACACTGGCGGTTTGGGAGATTTGGCGAATAGTGACCTATTTGGATCCTCGGTAGCGGGTATCGGTGACCTGGATGGCGACGGCATCGAAGACCTGGTGGTCGGAGCCAACGGTGACGACACGGGCGGTGCCGAGCGCGGTGCGGTGTATGTGCTGTTCATGAATAGCAATGGGACGGTGCAGAGCTATCAGAAGATCGCCTCGGGCATCGGGGGTTTTGGGAGTTTGGCAGATATTGACCATTTCGGGATCGCTGTAGCGGGTATCGGTGATCTGGATGGCGACAGTCTCGAAGATCTGGTGGTTGGGGCCTACGGTGATGACACCGGAGGGACGTATCGCGGTGCGGCGTATGTGCTGTTTCTCAACAGCAATGGGACGGTGAAGGCTCATCAAAAGATCGCCTCGGGCACCGGCGGCTTTGGGAGTCTGGTGGATATTGACCAGTTCGGTTACGCGGTGGCGGGTGTGGGCGATCTGGATGGCGATGGCGTAGAAGATATAGCCGTGGGAGTGTCCGAGGAAGACACGGGTGGCACGGGGCGCGGTGCGGTGTATGTGCTGTTTCTCAATATCGATGGGACGGTGAAGGGACAACAGAAGATCGCTTCGGGCACCGGCGGTTTTGGGAATCTGACAAATGGTGACCATTTTGGCAACACAGTGGCAGGTGTAGGTGATCTGGATGATGATGGCGTAGAAGATCTGATCGTTGCCGCCCCTTACGATGATACAGAGGGCACGAATCGCGGTGCGGTGTATGTACTGTTTCTCAACAGCGATGGCACAGTGAAGGCTCATCAGAAAATCGCTTCGAGCACCGGTGGTCTCGGAACCCTGACGAATGATGACACTTTCGGCGTCGGTGCAGTGAGTGTAGGCGACCTGGATGGCGACGGCTTCGAAGATCTGGCCGTCGGCGCCAATGGTGATGACACAGGCGGTTCGAAGCGCGGCGCGGTGTATATCCTCTTTGGCAAGATGGGAGCGTTTACGGATGTGGCAGCTGGGGTGAATGTAGACGACAGCGGGAACGGGCAGGGTGCTGCCTGGGGTGATTACGACGATGACGGTGATCTGGATCTCTACTTGAGCAAGTGGGGTGGTGCGAATAGCCTGTATCAGAACAACGGGAGTGGAACGTTCACGGACATCGGAGGGATCGTGGCCGATACAGGGAATGGATATGGTGTGGTTTGGGGAGATTATGACAACGATGGCGATCTGGACCTCTATCTGTCGAATCACAATTCAGCAAATCAACTGTATCGCAATGATGGAGGAGGGGCTTTCACTGAGGTGGGATCGGGTGCAGGAGTGGCCGATACTGGAACCGGGAGAACGGCTGGATGGGGCGATTACGACAACGACGGCGATCTGGATCTCTATCTAACCAATTACGGAACGAACCAACTATATCGGAACGATGGCGGTGGATCGTTTGCCATTGTGGGGGGCAGCACGGCTGATGGCGGGTATGGAATGGGTATGGCCTGGGGAGACTACGACGATGATGGCGATCTGGACCTCTATTTGACCAACGATGGAACGAATCATCTGTATCGGAACGAAGGGGGTGGGACATTTACCGATATCGGTGGAACCACAGCGGATCCCGGTTCTGGGAAAGGCGCCGCCTGGGGCGATTACGACAGCGACGGCGATCTCGATCTCTATCTGGTCACGAATCCGGCTAACCGGCTATATCAAAATGACGGAGCCGGGGCGTTTACGGATGTGGGGCCCACTGCCGAAGTGGACGACACCGGAACTGGAATGAGTGCGGCTTGGGCTGACTATGATAGCGATGGTGATCTGGATCTCTATGTGAGCAACGCAGGAGCAAACAAGCTGTTTTCCAATGACGAGGATGAGACGTTTACTGAGATAGGCACTGCAGCAGGGGTGGACAATGCCAATGATGGCCGGGCCGTGGTCTGGGGGGATTATGATGGAGATGGGGACCTGGATCTCTATCTGGCGAACAGTTCGGGCGTAAACCGGCTCTACCAGAATCGTGGGAACACCAACAGGTGGTTGCAGGTCGATTTGACCGGTAACGCGAGCAACTGGTCGGGTATCGGAGCACAGGTATTAGCGGTCACCGGATCTGATCGTCAGCGTCAGGACGTGGATGGTGGCTCGGGGTACCTTTCTCAGTCGTCGCTGCCGGTGGAATTCGGCTTCGGAAACACAGCCACGGTGGACTCGCTGATCGTGGAGTGGCCGTCGGGGTTGATTACGGTGCAGACGGATGTGATGACGAATCAGGTGCTGTCCATCACCGAGCCGGAGGTGACGACTTTCTCCGATGTGGGAGCCGGTATCAATGTGGCCGATCCCGGCGGTGAGAGCAGAGGTGTGGCCTGGGGCGACTATGATGGCGACGGGGATCTGGACCTGTACGTGGCCAAGTTGGGGGCGAACAAGCTCTATCGCAACAGTGCAGGGGCTTCCTTCGAAGATGTGGGAGCTGCCATGTTGATTGACGATGGAGGGAATGGGCACGGCATCGCGTGGGGCGACTACGACAACGACGGGGATCTGGACCTCTACCAGTCCGATACGGGAGGCCAGAACAGGCTGTTCAGAAATGACGGGGTGGATTTTCAGAATGTAGCACCCGCTGTCGGGATAGTGGACAGCGGACCTGGCCAGGGAGTAGCGTGGGGGGATTTCGACAACGATGGTTTCCTGGATCTGTACATCGCCCGAGCCGGGGCGAGCCTGACGAATCGCCTGTATCAGAACAACGGGGGTAGCGCCTTTACTGAAGTGAGTTCTGGTGCCCAGGTAGCCGATCCTTCGGATAGCCGGGGCGTGGCTTGGGGAGATTTCGACGACGATGGAGACCTGGATCTGTACGTGGCCAACGATGGTGCGAACCGGCTCTACCGCAACGAGGGGAACAACACCTTTACCGACGATGCGGGGAACGCCGGCGTGGATGGAAGTGCCGACAGTCAGGGCGCGACGTGGGGCGACTACGATGGGGATGGGGATCTGGATCTGTACGTGGCCAATCCGACCGGCACGGCAAATAGTCTCTTCCAGAACCAGGGCGATGAAACATTTTTGTCGATGGAAGGCAGTGCCGGCGTGGGAGATACAGGGCTTGGAGAGGATGTGGCATGGGGGGATTGCGACAATGACGGTGATCTGGATCTGTACGTGAGCAATTACGGCAGCGCGAACAGGCTCTATGTCAACAATGGCGACGGGAACTTCGCCGAACTCGGGCAATTCGCAGGCGTGGCCGATGGAGGGAACGGGTTTGGCGCGACGTGGGGCGACTACGATGGGGACGGTGATCTGGATCTGTACGTGAGCAACTATGGAAGCGCGAACCTGTTGTACCAGAATCAGGGGAATGGGAATCACTGGCTGCAGGTGGAACTCGAAGGCACGGTGAGCAATCGGGACGGCATAGGGGTGAAACTGTTCGCGACGGTGGGAACGGACCAACTGCGCCTGGATGTCGATGGCGGATCGGGGTATTTTTCACAGCCCTCCCTGCCGGTGGAGTTCGGGCTGGGGAGCGCGGCCGTGGTGGACGAATTGAGGGTGGAGTGGCCGTCGGGTATCGTGCAGACGCTGACGAATGTGGCCACAGATCAGCTCCTGACGCTCGAGGAGATTCCCACCATCGACGTTTCCGTTCCCCACGTGACGGCTACCTACAACCAGACGCTCCAGATTCCGGTGCAGGTCACCGACACCAGCGGCGGAGGGATTGTCTCTGCCGAGGTGTTTGTCAGCTACGATGGAGATCTGCTGACGGCATTCTCTACCGGACTCACCGGCACGCTGGCCGAGTCCGGATGGTCGGCGGAAACCAACGTCGCCGAAGGGAACGGCACCTCTGTCGATACGGTTAAGATCGCCATGGCTACCGATGACGACGTGCTCTCGGGTGCCGGTAACCTCATTCATATCACCTTTCAGGTGGGCGATGTGCGCAGTCCTGCTGCCTCGCTGTTGACGTTGGAACACGTGCTGTTCAACGATGGCACCCCGCCGAATACGACAATGGATGGTTCTGTGACGCTGGTGGGGGTGGATGGAACGATTGTCCATGATCTGACCGAGATCATCCCGCGCGAGAGCATCGCCGTGACGGTGACCGATGCGGATGAAGACCGCAACCCCGGAGGGCAGGACAGCTTCACCGTGCGCGTTAGTAACGGCAGTCAGAGTGAGACGTTGACGGTCCTGGAGACCGATATCAGCACCGGTGTCTTCGCAGGAACGATCAACACCGCGTTCTCGTTGGGATCGACCACCGGTGACGGGATTGTCCAGGCGAAAGCCGGGGATGTCATTCAGTCCTGCTACGACGACTGGCTGGACGCTGCGGGGAACACCATCGAACGCTGTGCCAGCACCAACGTCATTGGCGGGACGGACGGCGCCATCCGGGTGACCATCGTCTCGCAGCCGGGGGACACGGTGCGGGTCAGGGTGACCGATGCCGATCTCAACATCAATTCGAGCGCGCCGGAAAACGCACAGGTGACGGCGACCAATCCGACCACCGGGGAGAGCGAGACGATCGATCTTGCCGAGGATGGGGACAACAGCGACGTGTTCTTCGGTCTGCTGTTCACCGCTCCTGGCAGCACGGCGGGTGCACCCGATGATGCCACGCTCAACACGGCGAAGGGGGACGTCATCGGCGTTACCTACTCCGACGTGGTGACGGAGCAAGGTGGGACCGAGGATCTGACGGACGACGACGACGTGGTGGATCCGTTCGGGGATGCGGATGGGAATGGATCGGTGCAGGCGTTCGACGCGGCCAAGGTGCTGCTGCACGCGCTGACTCCGTATCTGACGGGACTGGATTCGCTGGGTGCGAACCTGGATCTGCTGGCGTTCGATCCGGTCCAGGGGGCGATCACGCCGTATGATGCATCGTTGATTTTGCAGAAACGGGTGGGGCTGATCGGTCGTTTCCCGGTGCAGGAGGACGAAGCGGACAACCATCCGCAGCCGGAGACCGACGACTCGATGCCCAAGTCGATTCTCGACGAACGTCTGCTGTCGCTGCAGGTGCACGACGGCTATCTGTCGGTGTGGATGGATGAGCGGGAGGAGATCGTTTCGGGCGAATTGCTGGTAGAAGGGATTGAGGGAGAGGTGGAGATGGGAGAGGAGCTGAGTGATTTCCTGTCGGCATCGCGGGAGACGGCAGATGGCCTGCGGGTCGTTTTCGCGGGTGCGTCCCCGGTGGAGGGTTCGGGTGAGTTGCTGCGCATCTACTCAGGAGTGGGGCCCGGTAATGTGCGGCTCACCCGGGCTCGATTCAACGACGGACGGATCGTGTTTCGGATCGGCGAGACTGAACGATCTGGTAGCATCCCTCGGAGCTTTGCGTTGCATCCGAACGTGCCGAATCCATTCAATCCGGAGACGACGATTCGCTTCGAGCTGCCGTATCGAGTTTCTGTGCGTCTGGAGGTGTTCGATGTGCTGGGTCAGCGGGTGCTGGTGCTGGTGGACGAGGTGTTGTCCCGGGGGAGGCATGAAGCAATGTGGGACGGCCGTGATCAGGCTGGAATATCGGTGAGTAGCGGTCTCTACCTGTACAGGTTGCAGGCGGAAGACTTGCGCTCAGACGCTTCGCGTCAGGCGGACCTTCGGTTCGAGCAGGTGCGCCGCATGTTGCTGCTGAAATGAGTCCATCGATGGATCATCGAGGTCAGGTTCGCAGACCAATGGTCATCAGGCTTCTGCGACGAGTTTCATAACTACCTCTTCTACCAGTTGGCTGGTAATGGTTAAAATTGCCAGTACTTACATGAATGCTAACACCACAGCGCTTTTCCAACTCCTAATAGACGACCAGGAAAAAGCACATCAGAGACATGAATATGTCAGCGGGGCAGATGTGGACAATATTACCATCTTCTGGCTTGGGACAGTATCGGCAGGGTCTCATTCTATCAAGGTACAGTGGCGATCACATAGTGGAACGACAGTCCATGCGAGCTGGGGTGGATCGACCCGTTCACTTATCGCGATAGAATTATAGACTAGTTTTTTGACAACACACAGGAGCTGAAAGATGTCACATAGCACTCCTCGGGTTCGTGAGCTGAAAGTTGTAGTTCTGACATGTATGGTCGTTCTTTCTGTCCGGTACGGACATGCAGAAGAATTGGACGTAAATGGTGACGGATTTCCGGATCTGGTCATCAATGCCGACCCCCAGGAGCCGGGTTACGTCTTCTGCTATCACGGTGGTTCAAGCGGACTGGTGACTGCTGTGGCGACGGAGATTCAGGGGCCTGACGGTCCGCATTGGCCTTTTACAGGAGCCAATGTGGGAGACTTGAACCAGGATGGGTATATGGACGTTGCCTTTGGTGCGTATCACGCGGGGGGAAATAGCGGCCAGGCATATCTGTACCTGGGTGGAGCGGACGGACTGGCGACCGAGCCCGCGGTCACGATTGACAATCCCTACCCCATCGACTATCCAGCCGACCAAACAGGCATGTACTTTGGCATTTCGCTGGTCGCTCCGGGTGATGTGAACGGAGACGGGCACGCGGATCTGGTCGTGGGGTCTCGCGGAATCGCGTACCTCTTTCCGGGCAGCCCGGCGGGTTTTTCAACGACTCCATTGAGCACGTTGACGAGCCCGATCTCTCCTGACGGAAGCTATGTGGATGACACTTTTGGTCAAACTGCCGGGGAAGCAGGAGATGTCGATGGGGATGGGTACGCGGATGTGGTGGTCGGGGCTTATGCTACGAGTAATTCCGGCCGGGCATATCTGTACTATGGAGGCCCAACCGGTCTGACAGATCCTCCGGTGGCCATCGATCCGCCTTCGGCCCAGAACGGAATTTTCGGCGGGCTTTTCTCCAGCGGAGACGATCTCGATGGTGATGGCTATGCGGATGTCGTTATCACTGATTACCGGTTTTCTTCCTATACAGGCGTACTATACGTATACCATGGGAGCGCATCGGGGATATCAACAATTCCGACGCTGACCATTGTGGGTTACAGCGCTTATTCTGGATTTGGCCACGATATTGCGAGCGTGGGCGACTTCGACGGGGACGGTTACCCCGATATAGCCGTGACCGACAAAAATAACAACGTCTACATCTTCGGGGGAAGTGCGGTGGGGTTGTCCTCCAGTCCGCTGGCAACCTTAGAAGGGCCAGGAACTTTTGTGCGGGATGGTAGTTTCTGGGGCCTGGGTGTTGCGGGAGCAGGGGACCTCGACGGTGATGGCCGAAATGATGTGATGGTCAGCCAATCTGCGGATGGGGTGGTCTATATTTTCCACGGGGGACAAACAGGAAACGTTACCTCCCCTGATCTCATTCTGCCTAATCCAGAAGATCGTTTAAATGGTCGATTGGTAATCGGATTTAACCCCCAGGCTCGGAATGCGAATCCCGAGATATCGATTCCCCATCTTTCAGCCAGGTGCACCGAGTCGATCGAAGCCCCTGTCCACATCACTAACGCTGCGGATCACAATATCGTCTCGGCCGAGGTCTTCGTCAGCTACGATGGGGATCTGCTGACGGCGTTCTCGGCCGGATTCACCGGCACGCTGGCCGAGTCCGGATGGTCGGCAGAGACCCATATCATCGAGGGGGACGGTACGAATGTCGATACCATTAAGATCGCCATGGCGACCGACGACGATGTGCTCTCGGATGTCGGCACCCTCATCTACATCAATTTCCAGATGGGCGACGTGCGCACTCCGGCGTCCTCGCCGCTGATACTGGAGCACGTGCTGCTCAACGACGGGGATCCAGGGAACACCAGGACAGATGGTTCGGTGACGCTGGTGGGGATCGACGGAGCGATCGCGAATAATCCGACGGAGATCATTCCGCGCGAGGATATCACCGTGACGGTGACCGATATCGATGAGGATTGGGACAACGGCACGCAGGACAGCTTCGATGTGCGGGTGAGTAACGGATCCCAGACCGAGACGCTGACGGTGCTGGAGACTGACGTCAGCTCCGGCGTTTTTGAAGGGATGATCTCGACGGTGTTCTCACTGGGTGCTACGTCCGGCGACAATATCGTGCAGGCGAAAACCGGGGACGTGATCCAGTCCTGCTACGACGACTGGCTGGATGCTGCGGGTAACACGGTGGAGCGTTGTGACGACACCAACGTCATTGGCGGGATCGATGGCGCCATTCGGGTCACCATCGTCTCGCAGCCGGGAGACACGGTCAGAGTGCGGGTCACGGATGCAGATCTCAATACCAATCCCAATGCGCCGGAAAGCGCGCAGGTGACGGCAACCAACCCGACCACCGACGAGAGCGAGGCGATCTATCTCTACGAAGACGGCGACGACAGCGACGTGTTCTTCGGCCTGCTGTATACCGCCCCCGGCAGCGCTGCGGGTGCACCCCATGATGCCACGCTCAACACGGCCAAAGGGGATGTCCTCGACGTCACCTACACCGACGTGGTGACGGAGCAAGGGGGGACCGAGGATCTGACGGACGACGACGAGGTAGTGGATCCGTTTGGGGATGCAGATGGAAATGGATCGGTGCAGGCGTTCGACGCGGCGAAGGTGCTGCTGCACGTGCTGACTCCGTATCTGACGGGATTGGATTCGCTGAGTGCGAACCTGGATCTGTTGGCATTCGATCCGGTCCAGGGGGCGATCACGCCGTATGATGCATCGTTGATTCTGCAGAAGCGGGTGGGTTTGATCGACCGGTCCGGGGTGCAGGAGGACGAAGCGGACAACCATCCGCAGCCGGAGACGGACGACTCGACGCCGAAAGGGTTGCTGGATGAGAGACTGTTGACACTGTATCGACACGATGGGTATGTGAGCGTGTGGATGGATGAGCGGGAGGAGATCGTTTCGGGAGAGCTGGTGGTAGAGGGGATTTCGGGACAGATCGAGATGGGAGCGGAGCAAACCGGCTTCCTGTCGGCGTCGCGAGTGATGGCCGAAGGATTGCGTATCGTGTTTGCAGGGGCGTCTTCGGTGGAGGGCTCGGGTGAACTGTTGCGCATCTACTCAGGGGTGGGGCCCGGTAATGTGCGGCTCACCCGGGCTCGATTCAACGACGGACGGATCGCTGGACGGACCGGCGAGACGGAACTATTCGACGTGGTTCCCCAGCGTTTTGCACTGCATCCGAATGTGCCGAATCCGTTCAATCCGGAGACGACGATCCGTATCGAGTTGCCGTATCGAACTGCCGTGCGGCTGGAGATCTTCGACGTGCTGGGGCAGCGGGTGCGGATGCTGGTAACCGGGGAGTTATCGGCGGGTATGCATCGGGTGGTGTGGAATGGTCGGGATGCAAACGGCACATCGGTGGGCAACGGGCTCTATCTGTATCGGCTGCAGGCGGGGGATTGGCGCTCAGACGCTTCGCGTCCGGCTGCCTTTCAGTTTGAGCAGGTGCGCCGCATGCTGCTGATCAAGTGAGGAAAAGGGATCCTATTCTCGGCAGATTCTGCGCGAACCAGGCCGTCGGGTCTGGAGTTTAGTAAAGGAAACCGAACAGCCACAGCGGGATTTTGTTGCCAGTGCTCATCTCTGCGTCATCGACGGCGAGGTAGGAATCCGGGATTCCGCCGATCTGTTCAAAACCCTTGTTTCTGCCGCCGATCTCGAAAGTATACCGATTGTCGATGAGAAAGTCCCCTCTGCGGGGCACGGAGACGCGGTGTTCCACGGAGAGCATGTTGACGAAGTAAGTCTCCCGGATGTTGCCGACGTTCTCCCTTCCCGCACTGCTTATGGCGTAGACCTGATTCGGATTGTGGAGGTATATCTTCGCCGGTTTTTCCAGCGCTCTCAGCCCGCCGCCGCTTTTGGGCAGGGTGAGGATGACGCCGCCGTCCTCGAGATATTGCAGGTAGGTTTTCAGCGTGCGCTCGTCGCCGATCTCGACGATCTGCTTGAGCCGTCTCAAATCCGGCGTGAACGGCGCGGATTCGGCGATGACGGCGAGCAGTTTCTCGAGCTTTTTGATGCTGCTGCCCGTCAGCATCGGATGGATGGCGAGCAGATCGCTCTCCAGGGTTGTGTGGATGCTCTGTTCCAGCGTGATGTGATACAGAGGAACTGCATCGTAATCCTGGAAGTAGGGAAAGTATCCCGACTGCAGATAGACCTTGAACAGGGCGAGGATCTTCTTTCCCCGGCGCTCCACGGATTCGATGATCGTGCCGGCCAATCTGCCGTGGTTTTCCAGGATCGCCTCGAGCGCGAACGGCTCTGTCTCCTGCTCCAATATCAAATCGAGGTATTCCCTAAAAGAAAGACCGGCCATGCGATAGACGATGGCCCTTCGGCTCAGATCGTGGCTGCCCCGCTGGATTTGCAGTGCGGAACTGCCGGAGGCTGCGATTTCGAGCCTGGGAAATCGATCGTGGATGCTCTTCAGCTCTTCCGACCAGCCGGGGTATTTGTGGATTTCGTCGAAGCAGATGAGTTCGCCGCCGAGGTTGGCGAAATCCTCTGCGATTTCATACAGACTGTTTTTTCCCACGGCAAAATGATCGACGGGGACATAGAGTGCCTTTTCAGTATGGACATCGCCGTCGTATTTCGATAGAAGATGCTGGATCATGGCCGTGGTCTTGCCGACACCGCGCGGACCGATGATGATGGAAAACCTGTTCTCGAGCGGATGTCTGCGGAGAAAATAGCGCCTGTATGGCCTGTTGTTACTCCCCAGAAAATACCTGCTCAGTGTATAGAGATCTTCTGGCATCTCGCCTCTGGCCGATTATAAACAGTATCGTGAGACTATTTATTGACTAAAATTGGGATTACATTACTAAGATAATGAGAAAAAATAGGAATTCAATACTAATAAAAACTCCAAGGCACCGCAGGCAGGGGAACACCCCGTCCTGCGGTGGCCGGCGCTGCCGATCGATCTGAAAGCGAAAGGCCTCCGGAACCCGTGTCCGGAGGCCTTTCGCTTTTTTCGGAAATAGAATCAGGGGTCTGTCAACAAAGTTTCTGGTCTTTGAGAATCGCGTAACTATCTTTATCTACTGGAAGATCTTGATTGCAATTTTGTCAAGGATTTTACTTGACAAAACAATCGGCCTTCGACCCGGTTCTCCAGGTAGAGATCCAGGAGCTGGCGGTCGACCTGGAGGCCGTTGAAATCCTCGTAGCGGGTGCCGGGGCGGCCGTGTTCGACGATGCCAAAGGGGCCTTTAAAGTTCCACAGGGCGTAGCCCCAGCCGAACTCTTTGTAGAGGGACAGCAGGTCTGCGAACCAGGCCAGAGCGACGTCGTTGGGGGTCTTGTCGTAGCAGCCGAATTCGCCGACGTGGACGGCGACGCCCTGCTCTTCCAGCTCTCGCCAGGGAGCGTAGTGGGCGCGCAGAGCATCCTTGTTCCAGATCTTTCCGTTCCACTCCAGATCGGGGTAGACCGGATCGGGCATGCCCTCGATATTGACCCAGTTCGCCTGGAAATGGCTGATAGCCATCGGCTGGTATCCGCGGCAGCTCTGAATAACGTCCAGGTCGGCCAACTCGGGCATGGGGAGGTTGCCGGCCTGCAGGCCGTCGATAGCGGCCTCCCGGTCCGGGTCGACGGCGCGGATGGCGGCGACGGTGCGGCGGACCAGGGCAGCGTGGTTATCGCGGGTCATGCCGTACTGGTCGATGGCGGGCGGCTCATTGACCAGATCGAAGCTGAGGTGGTCGTTGGCGACGCCCCGATAGCGGCGGGCGAACTCTTCCCAGAGGAAGACGAAACCGTCCTGGGCGCCCGGGTCGATCCACAGATTGTCCCGCTCCAGATCATTGCGGTTGATGCAGTACCCGGGTGCGCGGTGGAGGTTGAGGCACATGTGGAGATCGCGCTGGCGGCAGGCGTCCAGGTAGCCGTCGATCTGTTCGAGGACGGATTCATCAGGATGGAGGTAGTCGAAGTCCCGGGTCCAGAAGTTGTAGTCTGTCGGAATGCGCACGAAGTCCAGACCGACGCCGGCCATCAGGTCCAGGGCGGGCAGGTCGGGCGGCGGTGGTGGGGCGTCGCGATAGGTGAACATCCACAGGAAGTTGAAGCCGTAGCGGGGCATCGGGTGACTCCTTTCTCTGATTGAGGGGAGTGGTAATTTATAATGTCGATTTACCCCAAAAATGGCAAAGTATATTACCACTCTTTCTTTCTGCGAGGTTTCTATTGGAACCAAGCCGCTGAAAAAGCCGAGATGAAAATCGAGTAGGCAAGTCGGCGCACTGTTGAGAAAAGGGGGAGCCAATCCGGAGGGGTTGGCTCCTTTTTTTGAGTAGGTCTCCACTTGGCGGGAGAAAGAATATATAAAAATTGTAGACGATTGGCTACAATTTAGTGTAGTCGAATAGATAACATCCTTATGTAGTGAAAAATAAGTAACTTAATATCTTTTTCTCTTTTGATTGTCGATCCAAGGGCACCCATTCGGATAAAAACAGGTTTTTCTCGAAAATCCGCAAATGGCCTCGGTATTATACTAATAAGTATTTGTTTTTATTATTCTTATATGTAGATGAAAATAGCTGCTTGTGCGAGATAATATCTGGTGCAAAAGTTGCTTCAGGGATAGGGAGAAGCAAATGCCTGCTCAGGGGCTCGCTCCAGGCCGATACGCATAGCGCCATCTGGTGCAAGCGCAACGATCCAAAGGCCGGATCGACACGGGGTGTGCCTCTATATGAGAAGGATGCTTCTGCTCAATAAACTTTGCTGATGAATGTATGGTTTTTACATCGATAGCCCACAGGGGAAAGTTATGTTGAACTACCGCACAATTATCGGGCTGGCCTTTCTACTGACAGCTACCTTCGGCTTGAACACACGAGCCTTTGCACAGACCATCACTACCGTGGCGGGTACAGGTACGGCGGGATCCTCAGGTGATGCTGGACCGGCGAGCAGCGCCCAGGTCAACGGCCCGGCCAATATCTATATGGATGGCTCCGGCAATCTGTACATCACCGATCACATAGGAAACCAGATTCGCAGAATAGATGCGGTGACGGGCATAATTACGACCGTAGCCGGTACGGGTGTTGCAGGTCCAGCGGGGGACGGCGGCCTGGCAGTCAGCGCCCAGTTGAATAACCCCAATGGGATATACGTAGACGGTCCGGGCAATATCTTTTTTGCCGATCAGGGCAATCATCGGGTCCGCAGAATAGATGCAGTGACAGGCATTGTTACTACGATAGCGGGTACGGGTATAGCGGGTTATTTAGGGGACGGAGGCCCCGCCACCGCTGCCCGGTTGAATATCCCCACGCGTATGTCTGCGGACAGTGCAGGTAATCTCTTTTTCGGGGATCAGAGTAATAATCGCGTGCGTCGGATCGATGCGGTGACGGGTTTTATCACAACGGTGGCCGGTACGGGTGTTGCAGGTTCAGCGGGGGACGGCGGCCTGGCAGTAAGCGCTCAGTTGAATAATCCCAATGGAGTCTACGTGGATGATGCCGACAATCTCTACATAGCTACTTTAGGCGATCACCGCGTGCGTCGGATTGATGCGGCGACGGGCATTATCACGACGGTGGCCGGCACGGGTGCTGCAGGTCCAGCGGGAGATGGTGGCCTGGCAGTAAGCGCTCAGTTGAACCAGCCGTTCAAAGTCGTCAAAGACGCCATAGGTAATCTCTATATTGCCGATGCTCTAAACCACCGTGTGCGTCGGATCGATGCGACGACGGGCATTATCACAACGGTGGCTGGTACGGGTGTTGCAGGTTATTCAGGTGATGGAGCGGATCCCGTAAATGCCCAGCTGAATTACCCCGTCGGATTGTTCGTGGATAATGTCGGCAGTCTTTACATCGCCGAATATCTGGGACATCGGGTGCGCATGGTGAATATGCCGTTTTTGACTGCGGTAACCCATACCGCCGATAGCGGCACGGGTTCTCTGCGTCAGACCATCCTCTATGCCAACAGCAACCCGGGCACCGATACGATTACCTTCGACATTTCCGGTCCCGGCCCGCATACGATCCAACTCCAATCCCCCCTGCCCAACATCACCGATCCGGTGGTCATCGACGGCACCAGCGAGCCTGATTTTGTCGGCACGCCGATTATCGAACTGGACGGAAGCAATGCGGGTGTCGGGGCAAGTGGGCTGCATATCACCGCCGGAAGTAGTACAGTTAAGGGATTGGTAATCAACCGCTTCAACTTCGCCGGCATTGGGTTGAGCGGGGGTGGCGGCAATGTGATTGAGGGCAATTACATCGGCACCGATGTTTCGGGCACTGTGGCCCTGGGCAATGGCGGCACTGGAGGGTCTGGAGGGGTGGGCGTTTCATCCCCGAATAATACGATAGGTGGCACCAGCCCTGCAGCGCGCAATCTCATTTCCGGCAACACAACCTACGGCATATTTATCTCTGGTGTAGCGGGCAATGTGATTGAGGGCAACTATATCGGCACCGATGTCAGCGGCACGGCTGCTCTGCCCAATGTCAACGGGGTAAGGGTTCAGGTTTCGGCGGGCGGTCTCATCGGGGGAACGGCGACCGGTGTCGGTAATCTCATTTCGGGCAACAGTCAGCAGGGCATCGTCATTTTTTCAGGATCGTCGAATTACCAGGTGCAGGGCAACTATATCGGCACCGATGCCAGCGGCATAGCACCTCTGGGCAATGGCACTGCAGGGATTTCGGTGTGGTCGGCATCCAACATCACCATCGGCGGTACAGCTAGCGGTGCTGGTAATCTCGTTTCGGGAAACAACGGCTCCGGTATCAGTATCGATGAAACCGGCAACAGGGTTGAGGGCAATATCATCGGGGCGGATGTCAGCGGCACGGCTGCATTGGGCAATACGGGCTCGGGTGTGTGGACTGGATCCGGCATCAGGGTAGGCGGTCTGGCCAGCGAGGCGGGCAACCTGATTGCCTATAACAGTCAGTTTGGTGTGAGGGTTGGAGGCACGGGCAACGCGATCTGGTCGAATGAAATCCATTCCAATAGCAACCTGGGGATTGCGCTCGGGGTGGCCGGGGTGACGCCCAACGACGTCGGCGATGGCGACACGGGGAACAACGATCTGCAGAACTATCCGGTGCTCAGTGCAGCTTTTACCAGCAACAGCACGATCTCGGGCTCGTTGAACAGCACGGCCAATACTACTTTTCGCCTCGAGTTTTTCGCCGGTAGCGCCTGCGATGCCAGCGGCTTCGGTGAAGGCGAGAGCTTCCTCAGCTCAACCGATGTGACCACCAATGGCAGCGGTAATATCAGCTTCACCGTTCCCCTGCCATCCGGCGTGGTACTCGGCGATTTCATCACCGCCACGGCGACGAATCCCAGCAATAATACCTCCGAGTTTTCGCAGTGCATTGAGGTGATTGAAGGCAGTGTGACGGTTACCGTGCCCGATACGATGGCCACCTACAGTGAGATGTTGCAGATCCCCGTGCAGGTGAGCGATACCAGTGGTCAGGGAGTCGTTGCGGCAGAGGCTTTCATCAGCTATGACGGAGACTTGCTGACAGCATTTTCGGTGGGCACCTCGAACACGCTGCTGACGGGCAACTGGTCGGTGGAAATCAATATCATCCAGGGCAACGGCACCCATACCGATACCATCAAGATGGCGATGGCCACCAACAATGACGCACTGGTTGGTGCGGGGACCTTGATGAATATCAACTTCCAGGTAGCTGATATCCGCCATCCTGCTTCTTCCCCGCTGACGTTGGAGCACGTGCTCTTCAATGACGGCATGCCGGGAAATATCACCGCCAATGGCTCAGTGACCCTGGTCGGCATAGACGGCATCCTCACCAGCACATCCGCCACCATCATCCCGCGCGAGGAGATCACCGTCACCGTCACCGATGCCGACGAAGATCGCGACGGCAACAATCCCGACAGCTTCGACGTGGCCGTGGCCAACGGCGCACAGACCGAAACGCTGGCACTTACGGAGACGGGTAATAGCACGGGTATTTTCATCGGCACCATCTCGACGATCTTTTCTCTGGGTGCTACTTCCGGTGACGGCACGGTCCAGGCCAAGGCCGGGGATGCCATCGTCTTCACCTATGCTGACTCACTCGATGTGACCGGCAATACCGTGCCGCGCAGCGACCAGACCAATGTGATCGGCGGCACCGACGGTGCTCTTCGCGTCACCATCGTCTCCCAGCCCGGCGATCTGGTCCGCATCCGCGTCACTGATTCCGATCTCAATGTCGATCCGGGCAATCCGGAGTCAGTCGTCGTCACGGTCGTCAACCCGCAAACCAGCGAATCGGAAGCCGTCACGCTGGATGAAGACGGGGTCAATAGCGACATCTTCTTCGGCACAGTGGCTACGACGCTGGGTACGGTGGCCGGCACCGACGACGACGGCACCTTCAATACGCAGAAGGGGGATGTCCTCGACGTCATCTATGACGATATCGTCACGGCTCAGGGGGGCACGGCTAGCTTGAGCGATGACGACGAAGTGGTCAATCCGTTCGGCGATGCGGATGGCAACGCTGCGGTGCAGGCGTTTGATGCGGCCAGGGCGTTGCTGCACGTATTGAGTCCTTATCTAACGGGATTGGATTCGCTCAGTGCCAACGTGGATCTATCGGCCTTCGATCCGGTGCTGGGCAAAATAACGCCATTTGATGCGTCCTTGATCCTGCAGAAGCGCGTCGGTCTCATCGCGCTCTTCCCCATACAGGAAGACGAGGCGGACAATCATCCGCAGCCGGAGACGGATAATTCCGTGCCCAAGTTTTTGCCCGATGAACGGTTGCTGAGTCTGCAGCTCAACGAAGGCTATCTGTCCATCTGGGTCGACGAACTCGCGGCGATCCTCTCGGGTGAGATCGTCGTACAAGGGATCGAGGGACAGGTGCAGATGGGCGCAGAACTGAGCGATTTCCTCTTTGCTTCCAGAAAGACGGACGACGGATTGCGCATCGTCTTTGCCGGCGCCTCTCCGGTTTCCGGTTCGGGTGAGCTGCTGCGCATTTATCCAGGGGTCGGGCCCGATAGGGTATATGCCGAAGGCCGCGCATCGCAGGGCGATGCAGTGTCACTCACCCGGGCTACTTTCAACGACGGGCAGATTGCGGCCCAGGCGCTGATGTCGGGGTATACCGCACCGGCGGCATTCATACTGCACGCCAATATGCCCAACCCGTTCAACCCGGAAACGACGATTCGCTTCGAACTGCCGCGCGCGAGTGTGGTGAAACTCGAAGTATTCGACGTGCTCGGTCAACGGGTGAGGACGCTGGTGGCGGAGGCATTGCCGGCTGGGATGCATCAGGTCGTATGGGACGGGCGCAGCGAAAGAGGCGCCGCTGTGGGCAACGGCCTGTATCTCTATCGTTTGGAGGCAGGTGACTTTGCGCAGATGCGCCGCATGTTGCTACTCAAGTAACACACTGACAAAGAGGGAATGTCGGGCCTGGTATGCGGTGGCGGCCCTTTAAACTCACGTTCTGAAAAATCGAGATTGGCAAAATAGCGAGGAGAAGTCCGGTGCTGAAGAGTGCCGGACTTCTCTCGTATTTGGCGCTAGCCGGTCTTCAGGATATGGAAAGACGGCGGTAGGTGGGCTCGTTGTGATTGCTTATCTTCGGATCATCTATTTCCCCCAAAATGGGATAATCAGCGCCTCCGCAGATCGGAGGTGGTCGAAGAATATTTCGCTCACGGGGCCACCGACTATCTTTTGAAACCGTTCGGACCGGACGAACTCCGGGAGAAGGTGTTCGGCATATTGGGACAGGAGAGAGCATGAACTCGACAAGAGGCCGGCTGCTCATAGTGGACGACGACTCTGACATCCGTCGCACATTGGAAGACCGATTGGTGAAGGAGGGGTACGAAGTGCAGACGGCCGTCAACGGTGCCGAAGGGTTGCAGTGCATTCGCCGTGCCGATCCCGAGGTGGTCCTCCTCGACCTGCAGATGCCCGAGATGGATGGATTAACCCTGCTGCATCAGCTTGGAGTCGAGGGACCATCCACTACGGTGGTGGTTATCACCGCGTACGGCAGCGTCGAGCGGGTTGTCGAAGCGATGAAGGCAGGAGCCTTCGATTTCATTCCCAAGCCGTTTGAATCGGAACGCATTAGCGTAGTGGTAGAAAAAGCCCTGGCGCACGAGCGGCTGCGGCGGGAAAATCTCTATTTGCGGGAAGAGGCGGATGGAGCCATCCCCGAACTCGTCTACAAATCCCCTACGATGAAGGATGTCGTGTCCGTCGCCCGCAGGGCCGCCGATAGCAAGTCCACGATACTCCTGATGGGTGAGAGTGGCACAGGCAAAGGGGTGATGGCCCGGGCGATCCACCGCTGGAGCTCGCGCCGAGATCGTCCTTTCGTGGCGGTCAACTGCGTGGCCCTGCCCGAGAATCTGCTGGAAAGCGAACTGTTCGGCCATGAAAAAGGAGCTTTCACAGGGGCGGAGCGCCAGCGCAAAGGTCGCTTTGAAGTGGCCCAGGGAGGGACCATCTTTCTGGACGAGATCGGCGCCACGCCGTCCAACCTACAGCTCAAATTGCTGCAGGTCTTGCAGGAAGGAAGGCTCGAAAGGGTGGGCGGTGAACAGTGTATCGACGTGGATGTGCGGGTGGTCGCCGCCACCAACCGGAATCTGCTGCAGCTGATCGAAGAGGGGCGATTCCTGGAGGATCTCTACTATCGTCTGAACGTCATACCGCTCTCTCTTGCCCCTCTACGGGAGCGACAGGAGGAGATTCCGATATTGGCGGAGTTCTTCCTGAGCCAATATGCTCACGAAGCCAAGCGCTGTGTCACCGGCGTCTCGGATCAGACCATGCAATGTCTGCAGCAGTACACCTGGCCGGGGAATATCCGGGAGCTGGAGAACGCCATTGAACGGGCAGTGGTCCTGGGAGTCGATGCCGAGATCGGCCCGGACGATCTGCCGGGTCAGGTGCTGGCCGCTGCGCAAACAGCCGAAGCGGATGTGAAGATCGGATACCACGCCGCAGTGGCAGAGTGCAAGCGGCAGCTCGTCCGGAATGCGCTGACGCAAACCGGCGGTAACCAGTCACGGGCGGCCGACCTCCTCGGGCTGCATCGCACCTATCTGTCCCGGTTGATCAAAAATCTGGGGCTCCGTTAGGGATGGTAGTTCGGGGCAAAACGGGAAGGTTGTGAGTCTGTTTGCCGCAGCCTTCCTCAATACGACTCCCACCAAAAAGGGCGCTCAGTGCGGTAGCCGGGGGCGCAGCCAGGCGTAGAGGTAAGCGCCGAGGAAGGCGCCGGCGAAGGAGATGACCGCCAGGTACTCGCCATTGCCCATCTGCGCGAAAATCGGCCCCGGACAGGCGCCGGTAATCGCCCAGCCCATGCCGAAGAGGAGGCCGCCGACGATGGTGCCCTTCTGAAACGGCTTGCCCTTGATCTGGACGGGGGCACCGGAGAGACTGTTCAGGCCGAGTTTTTTGATCAGCAGCACCGAGATCAGGCCGACGGCGAGAGCCGAGCCCATGGTTAGATACATGTGCGCCTCTTCAAAGCGGAACATCTTCTGGATGCGAAACCAGGAGGCGACTTCCGATTTGACCATGATGATGCCGAAATAGACGCCAAGCAGAAGGGGGATGATCCTCTGCATCTTCTCTCTCCTCAGGAAAGGGCCAGGGGCAAAAACCAGACGACGAACAGGCCGCCGGCGAAGAAACAGATGGATGCCACCAAACTGGGCCAGTTCAGGCTGGAGAGCCCCATGATCGTGTGACCCGAGGTGCAGCCGTCGGCGTAGCGGGTGCCGAAGCCGACCAGCAGGCCGCCGACCAGGAGTTTGAGCGCTCCGGTCCAGCTCTGGTAGTCGCCGGGCAGGAAGGGGACCGGGTCGGCGGAGAGCAGGCCCGCGGCAACCGCGCCGCCGATGAGTATGCCGACGACGAAGAGGAGGTTCCAGACCTCACCGCGCCAGTCGTAGCTCTTCAGGTAATCGATGTCGGTGCGCGGCGAGCAGATGGCACTCAGGTGGCGGAAGCTGCTGGAAATGCCGAACGGCTTGCCGACCAGCAGCAGCAGAGCGGGCACGGTGAGCCCGATCAGCGGGCCGGCGACATACCAGGGCCAGGGGCTCAACAGCCAGTCCATGGATCTGTCCTTTCTGCGAATGAATAGCGAAAATCTGTCGATGGTGATGGTCGAGATCTATTGAGTTATCCAGGTTTTTGATCCGAATGGCCTTAATAAACAGAAAAAGCCGACCCCCGAAAGGGGGGCCGGCTTTTTTTAGCGCTGGAGGAGGAGGTCAGCGCTTGGGATGTTTGTGGGCGGACGGTGCTGTCTGTTCGATGTCGGCTTCGACGGCGGACAGAATGGGGTTTTCGTCTGGTGCGGAGTCCGGGGGTGCCGGATTTGCCGCTGGTTTGGCGACCGGCAGCCGGGGGGAAGCGATCTTCATCGTGTAGCTGCTTTTGAGCACCTGATGATCCGGATCGATGGTCAGGGCCAGCATTTCGACAGTGCCCTGTCTGTCGGCAGAGAGAGCGTGGCTGCTCTGCCAGATGCCCGGAGTCAGGAGTTCGACGGGTAGATCGATCCAGGCGCCCTCCTGGAGGCGCAGGAGCGGCGCTTTTTCCAGGTTGGAGCTGGAGACGACGTAGAGAGATATGTAGGACGGATTCAGGGGATTGGGAAGCACGGCCAGTTGGAAGTCGTCGGTCGTCTGACCGACGCTGCCGTCGGCGGGGACGACCTGGGCCATTAGATGGCCGATCGCCTCATTGACTGCGTCGCGGGCCCTCAGGGTGATGATCTCGCTGCTCTCCCAGGGGGTTTCCGGTCTGATGACGAGATGCCCGTCCACGGGATCGTAGACGATGGTGATCGGGCGAGTGCCCTCCGCCTCCCAGGACAGCTGGGCGGGATCGAAGTCGCCGTCCAGGAGTTGGGATGGGTCGAGGCGTATTTCATCCTCGCCGGCGAAGATGGGGATCTCGGTGATCGGGGTCAGCTCGAGTCGTGGAGGAGGAGGGCTGACGTCGATCTTGAGCACACCTTCGAGGCGGTTGCCGAGTTCGTCGCGGCCGGTCAGGATCAGGATTTCCTGACCGGACCAGTCCGCATCGGTTATGACGAGCACGCGGTGGGTTTCCGGGTCGATCTGGATCTGCAGATTGCGCTGGCCATCAGCTTCCCAGGAAAAGGTGGCGGGATCGACATTGGCGACGTAGTCGTCCAGGTCCAGGCTTTGATCGATCGCCCCGGCCTGCAGACCGATTTGGGGCAGGGCGGCCAGCTCGGGCGGCAAGACGACGACGGGGACGCGCACAGTGATCGGGACGGTCTGGCTCTGGAGCGGCAGCCCTTCGGCCGAAGCGATGAAGGTGAGGTATTCCTCGCCCGCCCACTCCGCTGTCGTCGATAAAATGACCTGGTGGGTGAGCGAATCGATGCTCACGGCCAGGTGCTCCGGAGGGGTATGCGTCCAGGAGATCTGATCGGCGGGGATCTCCCCGTCGATGTAGTCGTCCAGATCAAAGGTGAAACTGTCGCCTTGGTCGAAGCCAAATGGTTGGATGGGGGCGAAGGTAAAAGTGGCGACTGGCGGCTGCTGGCCACCGGTGAGGTGCAGGCGCAGGATCTGCGCCGCCTCGTGGCCGTCGGGATCCTGGATGCGCAGCTCCAGCTCCAGGTCACCGGCCCGGGCGGTTGGCCCGGGGGTGATGGTCAGCACGCGGGTGATCGGGTCGACGCGCAGCTCCAGGTCGTCCCGCTCGGGGAGGAAGAATTCCATCTGGGAGGATTCGTGATCCAGATCGAAGATGTAGTCGTCCAGATCCAGCGAGGCGTCGACGCCGTCGATCGGCAGGCTTACTTCCGGCAACTCGGCGATGAGCGGTTCTCCCGACAGGGGAGCGGTGAAGACCAGCAGGTCGAAGGAGGTGGATTCTCCGGTCGGGTCCGCGACGGTAAAGGTGAGGGTTTCGACGCCGGAGAAGTCGGCCGGCGCCTCGATGCGGGCGGCTCTGCTGCTGCTGAGTAGGACACGCAGCTGTTGCTGACCGGTGATGCTCCAGGATAGGGTATGGTCGGTGTCGTCCGGGTCGACTACCAGATCGTCGAGATTCAGGATGAAGTTCCCACCGGCGGCCATGCCTTGCCGCTGCGGCGCGCCGACCAGGGAGGGAGGAACCGAGGGAACGACGGTGACGGTCAGGGGAGCGGTGTCGATCAGACCGCCGGAATCCTCGACGCGGAGCTGGATCTGCTCGGTGCCGAACCAACCGTCGGCGCCGGAGAGCACCAGGCGCCCGTCGCGCTGTTCGATGGCGATCTGATCGGCGCCGGTCCAGGAGAGGGTCAGAGAGAGATCTTCCACGTCGGCGGCCAGCTCGGCGATGACCAGACTGCTGTCCTGCCTGCCGCTGGTCAGGCGCACGTTGGGCGCGGCCAGCAGGCGGGGAGGATCGTTGATCGGCTGGACGGTGACGGCTACCCGGGTGGTGTCGGCAAAGCCGAAATCATCGGTGACGACAAAGGTGGCAAACTCCGTACCGCTCCAGTCCGCATCCGGGATCAGACGGGCCCGGTAGGGAGGGCCTTCGATGGAGACGGTCAGGTGATGGCTGCCGGCCCCGGCCCAGGAGAGCTGTTGGGCCGGCGTGTCGGGATCCTCAACCAGGTCGTCGAGAGAGAGCTCGTAGGGGGAATCCTCGGCGAATGCGAGGGGCGCCAGATCGGCGTCGAGCACGGGAGGGGCCGCGACGAAGATATCGATGGTATCTGAGGAAGATTGCCCATCCGGATTGGTGGCGGTGAGGATCAGCTGCTCCCAGGCGGAATCGGTGCGGGGAGCGGTCACCTGGAGGATGTTGTCTTCGGGGAGGCGCGAGATTTCCAGGGAGGTGGTGGGGGATACGGTCCAGGTGATTTCTGCGGCCGTGTACAGAGGATCGAAGACCAGGTCGTCGAGTCGGAAGGTGGTCGCATCGATCGCTCCTCGGGGCAGGACCAGCCGCTCTGGAAGACCGGATAAGCTGATTCCCTGCACCGTGATATTCAGCGGGTCGATGAAGCGGAAGGGGGCCTGGCTGCCGTCCGGAAGAAAGATACGGGTTTCGCGGATGCCGCTTTCGTCGATGCGGACCAGACTCTCGCGGCTGGGGGCCAGGGCCCGCAGCTTGAAGGTGGCTGCCGCACCGGTTCCCTGATCGACGGCGCGCACTACGCTGAAGTCGAGCTGCGTGCCGGACGAGGTGGCAGCCGGGTCGTCGTCGGGGAGGAGATCGTTGCGAAAGATCTCGCCGTTGCCCAGAAAGAGTCCGGGGACGAACGGCTGGCCAGCGGCGACGAGTTCAAAGACGGTATCGTCGAAGCTGAGGAAGACGGCGGCGCCTGAGAGGGGCTGATTTTCGGAGTCGATCCAGAGTTCGATCTCTATCTCCTCGCCCACCAGCGCGGAGATCTCCGTGGATTCGCCGGCTGCCTGGCGCAGTTCCAGCCTGGCCGCCAGTAGAGGGGGCGGCAGGATATAGATGAAGAACAGCAGGAGAAGCAGAATGCGGGTTTGCATGGGGCATTTCCATCCTTCCTGGATGGCCATCCTTCCTGGATGGACATATTCTTCCCATATTAAAGGCAAAACCTGTACCAGAGAGTATTAAAGGCGGCGAGGGGCTGAATTTCCCCTGGTGAGGGAAGTTGCTTCCCCCTCCAGGGAATAATTTTCCCTTATTCGATCGGGAAAGGGGGGACGCGGGGATGGTTCAGGGAGTGCCGGTCTCATCGACGGTATGGCACTGATCTTGCTGAAAATGGGTCAGATGAAGGGAATCGGCCCGATTCACCCGGTCGTTTCACGGCGGCAGGCAGCCGCTCGCCGATCGGGAGGGCTTTTCTAAGGAATGGAATCGTGAAACCCCTCTCCTCGCAAACTCCTGCTTTCCCGTTTGGCAGACGGGACAAGTGTCTGACGCGTTTTTCGATCCCCTGGATCGCGGTCGGACTGCTGGTCCTGCTCTGGCTCGTTCCCAAGGTATGGGGCGCTCCGCCGATCTTCGAGAATCGCACCCCCGTGGGTTTTTCCACCGCCGACAGCACTACCCAGGAGAATTTTGTCCTCGGGCAGCAGGTGACAGTGCGCGCCGATCTGAATCAGGCGGTCACCCCCACCTATCCGGCCATCGGCCACTTCCACAATCTGGAGCGCAGCGACAAGATCGAGAGTGACAATATCGACGGTCTGCGCACCGATATCGCGGTGTCGGAAGAGGGGACGATTCACATGGCATGGATCGCTCAGGAGGTGGTGAGCCCGGTTTCGACCCCCGCCTACTACGTGCGCTACGCGCGCAGCGAAGACGGCGGCAAGTCTTTTTCCAGCGCGGTAAGCATCTCCGGCAGCCTGCGGTTTGATATTCTGACCCTCAACGGCAGCGGCACTTCCTTCTCGACGGTCGATCTGGAGGTGGACAGCCGCGGCAATCCGCGAGTGGTCTACGCCTTCAATTTCTCGGCGGACGGACACCGGGCGAAGTTCGCCAGCAACCCCGACAATGTCTATCTCAGCTATTCGGAAAACGGTGGCGCTTCGTGGCTACCCGGCGGTGGGCCGATTTTGGTCAACGACACGACCACGGTCGGCAACGGCGCCCAGGGCCGGACGAGCGGTTTTCCGCGCATGGTCATAGACCAGCGCGACAACATCTTTATCTCCTACGTGCGCGGTACCAGCAAGACGGGAGCGACCGACGATATCATGCTCGCCCGGGTCGACCGGGAGACGACGCCGTTCTCAATGAAGAGCATCGGCTCGCTGGGTGCGGCGGGCAGCAATGGCGGGGTGCGCATCAGCGCCGACGGCTCGCGCCAGACCGGGCCGGACATCGATGCGGGAACGGGGGACGTGCTCCACGTCGTGTATTTCGATGACGGCACCGATCGGATCGAGCACAAGAGCATGCTGGCGGATGCGTGGAGCCAGGTGGGGACGTCGGGGTGGAATCAGGGGAATCCCGGGGCGTTGATCGACGACTTCGACAACGAGGTGGCCAACGCCGCTCTGGAGACCGATGCGCTCTACTATTTCCCGACGGTGGCGGTGGACAAGCAGAGTTCTCCCGATCGGATCTACGCTCTGTACAAATTTGGGGGGACGATCAGCTCCGTCGTGTACGAGACGGTCTTTTTCAACAGCTACGTGTACGACAACGCCACCGGCGGCAGCGCCGGCTGGAGCGACGCTCAGGCAGCGCCGGTGTGGAGCACGGCTACTTCGCCGGTCTTCACAGACGGCACCGGCAAATACAACATCGAACTGGAGTGGACGGTCACCGAGCCGGTGAGTGCGGTGGTCGACGAGCGGCGGTCGGATCGCGGCGAACTGCACATCGCCTTCTCGGCCGGGCACAGCTCCGGCAGCGGCGAACAGGACATCTACTACGGCTACTACAACGGCGCCAGTTGGACGCTGCCCGAGAAGGTGGCCGACGACGATGCAGGATTGAGCGACGGGATCGACGCGGCCGATGTCTATTTGAGCGCACCGGTATTGGCCCAGCGTGCGGACAGTGCGAACGTGTATCTGGCGTTCGCCGGAGGAACCGGAGAAGGGCTTGGGGTCGACGGGGTGACCAACGTCAACCAGCACGCCTACTTCAAGGTGCTTGGACGGGCGATCGCCTCGGAGGACGAGTCGGTACCGGTGGGCGGTTTTCAGTACGATCTCTCCTACACACCGATCAATCCGCAAAGTCTCAGCAGCGAAATCCAGAACAACCTGATCTACGTGCACGCGGCCGACAACAGTGACGGCAGCGGCCTGGGGGGAACCGGTCACCGCAACACCGACGGTTTTTTGACCGGCGACTGGGAGCAGGTCGGAACCAGCCTGATGAAAGACAGCGACAAATTCTTCGAGGGGCGCAACAACGACGCGACCGACCCGAATCCCGAGTGGGGGGACGAAGGGGACAAGGTCGGTCTGCTGCTCAAGCTGAATGTGCTGGGCAGCGACTCGTCGAGTAATCTGCAGGTGATAACATCCAGCAGCGCCACCGGTCCTTCGGTGGCGCTGGGCAAAAACCCGAGCGGCTCGTTTGTGATCGTCGGCAATTTCTTTGCGCTGGGGGCGGATATCGATATCGTCGATTCGAACACCGCGCCGGTGGTCAGTCTGACCGAGCCGAACGGCGTCGGAGACGAAGCCTCCCTTTCCTATGCGATTCAGTACAGCCTGACCGACGTGGACGACGATATCTCCACCGGCGCGCTCAAGGTGGGCCTTTACTACGCGCCGGACAGCACGCTTGCCTCGGTGCAGGATATTCGCATCTTCGGCACGTTGATCGCCGACGAAAACGACAACAGCACCGTCTTTGCAAGCGGCACCGGCGACTTTGCCGAGGGGCGGAATCAGACCTATACCTGGGACGATCCTCCGGCGGCGCTCCAGGGGAAGCTGTTTGCCAGCATCCAGAAGGCGATCAGCAGGGATTACTACATCTACCTGGTGGCCGACGATCAGAAAAATCCGCCGACTTTCACCCGCAGTCCGGGGCCGGTGACGATCAAGCACAAGCCGATCGTGGACCTGGTTTCACCGGCGACCACCGATACGGTGGACACCGGGGTGCGCACCGGGTCGAAGGCCAATCCGTACGATCTCGATTTCCGGGTGAGGGATTTCGATCGCCACGGCGGGACCCAGGTGCAGCTGTTCTACGCTTCGGTGAGCGGCCTGAACTCGGTTTCGGCGAAGGGGACCTTTCCGAATCTGAAGTTCGCCCTGGGCAAGAGCGTGGCGGGGGTGCGCGGCGTGCCGATTACCCACGCCGATACGCTGACCAGCGTGGATACGGAATTTTCCTGGGATTTGACTGATTCTGTCGCGGTCCGGGTCGGTGCGGCAGTCGATTCGCAGATCGTCGCCGAGGGATCCTACTATCTGTACGCGGTAGCTACCGACTCGGTCGACGTGGTGGTGGGGCAGAGTGTGGCGGCGCTGATCGTCAAGCATTCGCCGTCGTTTACCTTCTACGAACCGGCCAAGGATACCCATCGGCAGATCAACACCGGCTCGCAGCCGATCTACACGATCCAGTGGCAGAAGGGACCGGGGGATGCCGATTTCGACGACAACGCCAACATCGATCTGTATTTCACCAGCGACAATCCGGCCACGATCAACTACGAAAATTACCCGGATTCTCTGCTGGCGGACGGGGACACCCGACTCCTGGTCAAGGGGCTGACCGAGAATGGGGAGGGATCGGAGGATATGTACACGTGGAACTTCCGCAGTCCCCCCTTCGACGTGCCGGCCAGCGGTACCAAGGTCTGGCTCTATGCGGTGGTGACCGACGCACACGACAACCGAACGGTGGAACTGGGTGGGGCGCTGACCATGACCCACGACCCGCACATCACCCTGCTCAGCTCAAAACTGGACGAATACGCCAGCTTCCAGGTGAACGACGTGCTGCGCATCACCTGGGACGATTATCTGGTCGACGATGGGCTGAGCACGGATGATGCGTATATCCGGGTGTATGCCTCCAATCAGGCGCCCGCCACCTTCAGCAACCTGCAGGCGCTGGAGACCGCAGTCGGCGCGAGCAACGCCTTCCTGATCAACAGCTCGGACGGCACGCTCAACGGGACGATCAGCACAGTCCGCGAGGACAGCTCCAATTTTATCGACTGGGATACCAAGAAATACACGGTCCCCCTGGCCACCTACTACGTGTACGCGGCGATCAGCAAGGATCCGACGTTCAACAACAACACCGCCACCACCTTCAGCTACAGTTCCGAGGTGCTGACCATCGCCGGCACCGGGGCGACTCCCAACATCAGTCTCAGTCCGACCGATCAAATCGTGGCGGAGAGCGATACTGTGACGCTGGATGTCATGCTCCACTACGGAAGCCCTATCAACCTGGTGCAGGTGGTGCTGAAGCTGGGGGACGATCCTGCCAGCTTCAACGTGGTCAATCCGAGCGCCCCGTTTACCGATTTGAACGAGGTTTTTCCCGGGACTTCGCCGATCGAAAATACCTACAAGTCGTCGGCCAAGCAGCTGCGCTTCGTCAAGTCGACCTTCCAGGGGCAGGTGGTCGGATCGTCGACCTCGCCGGCCCGTCTGGCTCGGTTTCAGATGGTGCCGACTAAAGATCTGGTGGCCAGTCCGTCGGTAACCTTTTCCACCGGTGAGACCGGGACGGTGGTGGGGATGGTGGGCAAGGCGGATCCGGTGCAGCACGGGGAACTGGGATTCAGCGTCGGAGATCCGCTGTTCAAGGAGGTCATCCGGGGCACGGTGACGGCGAAGGTGGAGTTGGAGGGGCGGACCCTGGGCGACAACAACCACACGACACTGCTGGAGGTGCATCTGCGCCTGCCGGGCAGCACGGTGGATATCTCCGATTCTCTGTTCAAAAAGAACAACGATGACCGCACGGCGAGTGCCGATACGGTAGAGGTGACAACCAATAGTACGGGAGACCTCAGTTTGACGGATGTGCCGCCGGGGCGCTACGTGCTCACGGTCAAGGACACCAGCCACGTCAGCGGTCGCAGCGACACCTTTACGGTGCGCAACGGCGAAACGGTGCAGATCAACACCGGCGCGGCGGGGACGGAAATCGGTTTCTACGGTTCCGATCTGCGCGGCGATCCGACCATGCTACTGGCGGGCACCCAGAGCGGGCGACAGCTGATCGCCGGGGACGTCAGCGGTGACAACGAGATCAACGAGGACGACGTCAACGCGATCATCGCCGCCTGGGGCACCGGCAGCACGGCGGTCCCCTTCCTGCGGGCGGACATCAACAACGACGATGCGGTCGGGGCACCGGATTTGACGCTGACCACCTCGAACTTCGGCAACAGCGAAGGATTCGGAGCGCCGCCGGTGTATAAGCGGGCGGTTGCGGGGGACAATGGAGCTACTGTTCTCGAACTCCAGCCGCTGTTCGACGGCCGGCAGCCGCTCTGGCCGGGGCAGGAGGTGGAGTTCGAGGTGCAGGTGCGGGAGTTGGACGATCTGGCCGGGTACGAGTTCGATGTGACCTTCGACCCTTCCGGTCTCCGCCTGGTGCCGAATGGCGTGAAGGACGGCGGCATTTTCGCCGACAATCCGTGGGGCGCGGTCTTTGAGAACCGCTACAGTGATGGGGAATTGTCGCTGATCGGTTCCCGGATCGGCAAGGAATGGTCGGCGCGGGAAGACGGCGTGCTGGCTCGCCTGCGGTTCGAGGTATTGGAAGAAAGTGGTATCGAATCGATCCGGACGGGCGAGGGGCTGCTGCTCACCTCGACCTATCAGCCGCAGGAGGTGCGCTGGAGCCGGAGTCTGGCCGAATTGCTGCTGCCGACCAACCCCGAGTTGGAACAGAATTTTCCGAATCCGTTCAATCCGACCACGGCGATCCGCTTTGCCCTGCCGCTGCCAACGGCGGTGCAGCTGGATGTCTACGACATTCTGGGGCAGAGGATTCGCTCCCTGGCATCCGGGCCTATGGCGGCGGGTTACTACACGCTGCTGTGGAACGGCCGCGACGCGCTGGGCCGTCAGGTGGGAGCGGGAGTCTACTTCTACTTGCTGCAGGCGGGGGAGTTCCGCCAGAGCCGCAAGATGACGCTGATCAAGTGAGGGCCGCAAGATGAGACGCTGGTGCTTTCATATCGCCCTCCTCTGTCTGTGGGGCAGCGCGCTGCAGGCGGCCAAGCCGACTTTTGAAAACGGCACTCCGGTCGGTTTCTCCGCTCTGGACAGCACGACCCGGCAGGACTTTGTCAGCGGGCAGGAGATCCGCGTCCGCGTCGATATGAATCAGGCTGCCACCTACGAATACCCGGTGGTCGGCCATTTCCACTCCGTGGAAAAGAGCGTGCGGATCGATGCTGCGGCCAACGCTACCGACGGCATGCAGGTCGATATCGCCATGGTCGAAGCGGTGCCGTTTGGCACCAACAGCAATCAACCGGAGCCGGGAGAGAGCGCCGCCACCAATCCGGTCATTCACATGGCGTGGATCGAGGAAACCACTTCCAAGGCGAAGGCGCCGCTCCCCTACACCGGGGGCGATACGCCGACCTACAAGGTGATGTACAGCCGCAGCTTCGACGGCGGGGCGACCTTCAGCACGCCGGTAAAGGCGTCGAAAGAGGTGACTTTCCACCTGTTGACGACGGCTGCCGACGGTTTTTCGACCCTGGATCTGGAGGTGGACAGCGGCGGCAATCCGCGGGTGACCTACGCCTTCGTCTCCACGGCCGACCGGATGCGCAAGAAGAATATCTACTTCTCCTATTCCAGCGATGGTGGGGGAAGCTGGGTGGATCCGGTTCAGGTCAACCACACCCAGACGGTGGCGGTTACCGAGAATTTCGCCTGCGCCTTCCCGCAAATGGCAATCGACGACAGGGATCAGATCTTTATTTCCTACGTGCGCGGCATCGGGGGCGGACAGGAAGATGTGATGCTGGCCAAGGTCAACCGGGAGACCAGTCCGTTTGCAATTTTGCCAGCCGGGATTACCGCTACGGCGAGCACCGGCGGGGTGCGTATCGCGCCGAACGGCGACCGGCACACCGGACCGGATATCTCCGTAGGTGACGGAGACGCGCTGCACCTGATCTACTTCAACGACAGCGACAACATGGTCGAGCACAAGCGGCTGGCGACCGACACCACCTGGGTGGATGCGAGCACTTCGGGTTGGTCCCAGGATGTGGACGGAGCCCAGGTGAAGGGGTTCGTCGACGAGGGGAACGCATCCGGTGCGGTGGAGACCGAAGCGCGCTATTTCTTTCCGACGGTTGCGATCGACCGACTGCGGAGTCCGGACCGGGTGTACGCCCTGTTCAAATACGGCGGCACCAATACCGATCCGGTGGAGGGAATCTTCTTCAACCAATACGATGACAACGGGACTACGGGGACCGGGGCGGGATGGGGCACCGCCAGTTCGGTGTGGAGCACGGCTCCCTCGCCGGTGTTCGCCGACGGTGGCAGCTACAACATCGAGCTTGACTGGGAGATCACCGAGCGGGTGGCCGCCGTGGTCGATGACCGGCTGGAAGATCGGGGGAATCTGCACATCGCCTTTACGGCGGGGTACAGCAGCAACTCGGGTGAGCACGACATCTTCTACGCCCGCTACAACGGAACCAGCTGGACGCTGCCGGAAAAGGTGGCGGACGACGACTCAGACGGTACCGGGACGCAGGATGGAATAGCCAGTGCCGATGTCTTTATGCTGAATCCGACGCTGGCCCAGCATCCGGACAGCGAGAACTTGTTCATGGCCTTTGCCGGGGGGAGTGGAGAGGGGTTCGGGGCGAGCGCCAGCCTGAATGTAAACCACCACGCCTATTTCAAGGTGCTGGGCCGGGATCTCGCTTGGGAGGACCAATCGGTGCCGGTGGGGGGATATCAGTACGATCTCACCTACACGCCGATAAATCCGCACTCCGAGGCGAGCGAAGTGGCCAACAACCCGGTCTTCGTGCACGCGGCCGATCCGCGCAACGGCCGGGGTTTGGGAGCGCGGGCGGACTCGTCGGACGGATTTCTGGCTGGCGATTGGGAGAGGGTCGGGACCAGTCTGATGAAAGATGGTGACAAGTATTTTGAAGGGCGTACCGATGAGGTCTCCGGTTCGATTAATGAATGGGGCGACAACGGAGACAAGGTGGGACTGCTGCTCAAGCTGAACGTGCTGGGCAGCGACTCGTCGACCAACCTGCAGGTGATAACGTCCAGCAGCGCGGCCGGGCCGTCGGTGGCCGTGGGCAGCAATCCGAGCGGTTCGTTCGTCAGCGTCGGCAGTTTTTTCGCCCTGGGTGCGGATATCGATATCGTTCCGGCCAGCAGCGCGCCGACCGCGTCGATCGCCCAGCCGGATGGGACCGGGGACCAGGCCAACACGGAGTACGTTATCGAGTACAGCGTCAACGACGCGGACGACGATCTGAGCGGCTCCCTGAAGGTGGCGCTTTACGCCTTTCCGAGTAACGGGTTGAAGTCGGTGCAGGAAATCCGCATCTTCGGCACGTTGATCGTCGACGAGAACGACGCGGGGAGCTCCGGCACGGGAGACCTGACGGAAGGGAACAATCAGACCTATACCTGGGACGATCCTCCCAGCGCGCTGGTGAGTTCGGCGCTCTTCGCCTCCATTTTGAAGGTCAAGAGCGGCGACTACTTCATCTATATTGTGGCGGACGACGGTACCAACGAGCCGGTGTTCGCGGTCAGTCCGGGAGCGGTGACTCTGCGCCACAGTCCGATTGTGCGGCAGATCGATCCGACGGCGGCCGAGACGGTGGATACGGGAGTGCGCACCGGGCTGCAGGCGAATCCGTACGATCTGGATTTCAGCGTCGTCGACTACGACAGCGAGGCGCGGGTGCAGCTGTTCTACGCCTCGGTGAGCGGCATCAGTTCGGTGTCGGCAAAGGGGACCTATCCTCACCAGAAGTTCGTGCTGGGCAAGAGCGTGGCCGGTACCCGGGGCACGGCGATCATCGATTCGACCACGCTGACCAGCCGCGACACCGAGTACACTTGGGATGTCACCACGCCGCTGGTGCCGGAAGGATCGTACTATCTGTACGCGGTGGCGAGCGACTCGGTCAGCGCCACCGTTGGCATCAGCAGTTCGCCGCTGACGGTGCGCCATTCCCCCTCTTTTGTCTTCTACGAGCCGGGGAAGGACACGCAACGGAGCATTGATTCGGGTTCGCAACCGGTGTACGCCATTCAATGGCAGAAGGGGCCGGGCGACCAGGATCTGGATCACGATGCCACCATCGCTCTGTATTTTACGACCGACGATCCGGCGGTGACCGACCATTCGACGGATGCGGGCGCCTCTACTACTTCGCTGACTTCCGATACGGATACGCGGCTGATCGTCAGCGGCCTGACGGAGAATAGCGACCGGGAAGGGGATATGTATCTCTGGAGTCTGCGCACTCCGCCCAACGACGTGCCCAGGAGCAACCGTCAGGTCTGGCTCTACGCCGTGATAACGGACGGAGCGAGCAATGTGACCGTGGCCCGTGGGGGCTCGCTGAAAATCACGCACAATCCCTACATTCTGCTCAAAAGCCGCATGCCGAGCGTCAGCCAGGGGGATATTCTGCGCCTGGAATGGGACGACTACATGGTGGATGACGGTTCGGGCACGGACGATGCCTATCTCCGGCTCTACGCCTCCCCCAATTCGGGGCACACCACGCTGCAGAGCCTGGAGGGGAGCAGCGATACCTTCATCATCAATAGTTCCGACGGAACGGCCAGTGGCACGATTGCGTCGATTCGGGAGGACAGCAGCAACGCCTTCAACTGGGACACCTGGACCAGCGGTCTGGCTTTGCCCCAGGGGAGTTATTCGATCTACGCCGGCATCAGCGCCGATCCGACCTTTGTCGATAATGCGGTTGGTCGGGTGAGCAAGGCGCCGAATCAGCTCGTGGTCGGCGTGGGGATCGGCACGACGCCGAACATGTCGCTGAGCCCGAGCAAGATGGAGGCGACGGTGGGAGATACGCTGACCTTCGAGGTGCTGGTGCAGTCGGACGGGCAGGCGGCCGAGTCGGTCAGTGTGGTGATCGATCTCAGCAGTATGAATCTGCTACCCGTGGATTCGGGGAGTCCGTTCACCGATCTGGGAGAGGTGTTCAGCGGCGGCACGGTGGAGGAAAATTCCACTTCGAGCTACGTGCTGCGGTTCTCCAAGCGGAAGGGGGCCGGGGAGGTGATCGGCTCGCAGCAGGAGCAAAAGCGGCTGGCCAGTTTCCGGGTGACGGTGGATAACGGATTCAGCGGCCGAAAGAGTATGGACTTCGATCACGACGAGACGGCGCTGAGTCTGTCCGGATCTTCGACTCCGCTCAAAAAGAGCAGCGGTCTATCGGTGCAGAACGCCCAGCTAGATGCGGCCTCCCGGGGCAGCATTGTGGCCACGGTGCTGCTGGAAGGGCACTCCTCCCCGCTGGGAAACGGCAATCACGCCACCCTGCTGGACGTGCATCTGCGTCTGCCGGGTAGCACGATCGATGTATCGGACAGCCGCTTTAAATCCGGGAACGACGATCTGCCGGCCACGACGGATACGGTCGAAGTGCAGACGACCAGTGCCGGCCTGCTGACATTGATCAGCGTGCCGGCCGGCCGCTACGTGCTGACGGTCAAGGATACCAGCCATTTGAGCGGACGGTCCGATACGCTGGTCATCCGCAACGGGGAGACGATCACCCTCTCATCGAGTCAGGGATTCTTTGCTTCGGACATCCGCGGCGATCCCTCCTTCCTGCTGGATCAGGACGGGCGCGAGCTCAAGGCGGGGGATGTGACCGAGGACAACGAGATCGACGAGGACGACGTCAACGCGATCGACGCGGCCTGGGGCTCGAATGCCGCGGCGGCGAATTTCGCCCAGGCCGACCTGAACAACGATGCCCGGGTCGGGGTCGAAGATCTGACGGTGACGTCGAGCAATATCAGCAACAGCACCGGCTTTGGAGCGCCGCCGGTTTTCAAGCGGGCGACGCAGGGGAGCAATGCGTCTGCCGGCGTGGAGATCCTGGCACCGGGGCGGGAAGGGGAGTGGCTGCAGGGGGATGAGGTGGAGCTGCTCTTTGTGGCGAACGGTCTGGGCGATCTGGCCGGGTACGGCTTTGAGCTGGAGTTCGATCCGCTGGAGATGGAACTGGTGGAAGGAGAGGTGCGGGTGGCCGAGGTCTTTCGGGAAAATCGGAATGGCTTCTTCGGGCGGGTCGCGAGGGAAGAGGGACGACTGGAAGTGGCGGCGGCGAGGCGCGGTCGAGGCTGGTCTGCTGCGGGGACGGGGGAACTGCTGCGCGTGAAGGTCAGGCTCCACCGGGATGGATTCCCCGGCTCGCTCGAACTGCGGGATGGGCGACTGATGAGTTCGGAGTACGAGACGACGGCGATACAGTTGCTGGACGATCCACGGAAACTGGCTTTGCCGCGCGAGTTCGCATTGAGGCAGAACTACCCAAATCCGTTCAATCCGAGCACGACCATTCCGTTCGCAGTGCCGATAGTGGATGGAGGGATCGCGCCGGTGTCAGTGGAGATTTTCAACGCGCTGGGACAGCGGGTGCGGACGCTGTTGAACGACGTGGTGGAGTCGGGCTATTACCGGATGATGTGGGATGGGCGGAATAGAAACGGACAGACGATGGGAACGGGCGTGTACTTCTACCGGGTGCGGATAGGCGAGATGGTGCAGGTGCGCAAGATGACGCTGGTGAAGTGAGGGGTGTGTCGATCGCGGTTTGTCCTGGGATCAAGCCTCGGTATCCCGGTTTTCTTCGATCTCTGTTTGCTCTGATGAGTCGCTTTCTATCAGATATTGGATATCATCGGTCAAAAGGCCGAGTTCTTCCTCGATAATTCCCCAGACGATTCGGTCGTCAATGCTGTTATAGCCGTGTGCCAGTAGGTTTCTGAAGGAAATGATGCTGCGATATTCTCGGATCTCCCCGAGAATATCGGGATTTTCTCGCCCTATTCGATTGAGTGCCTCACCAATAATCTCGAATTTTCTTTCCACTCCGCTTCTGAGCAGTTCATCACCCTGATAGTCATCAAAGGTTCTGCCGTGTACAAAGCGGCGGATCGCCGAAGCCGCTTCTTGAATATCATAAAAATATTTGAGTATTTGGTCCTCCATAGAGGGCGACCCTTTCTCTTAGAACATGCCGACGAAAGTAAGGATTCTTGAGTCCCGCTGTAGTAAGCAAATCGATTGGGCACCCAAGAGTATCTTCCAGATGATGGAGCAGGCCAAAGAAGCGCTTTGATGGATGCTGATCGGGATCTTCGAACTCAACCAGTAAATCGACATCACTGGCTGAATCCCCTTCTCCTCGTGCAATGGAACCGAAAAGATCCAGGCGTCTGACCTTGTATTTTTGACATGCCGGGAGTGCCGCTTCTTTTATTTCTTTTAGAGTCATTGAGTTTCCTCAGCCAAAAAGATACATTGCATTCTCTTGCGAGGTTTTCCTCTTGAACCAAAGGTGAGAAATTTGGTGAATAATCACAAATCCAAATTTCCCTTCTTTTCTCCCAAAAAAGGTGCTTTCAGGTATCGTTCCCATATCGATGCGGGGGGGATTTTTCTTTATACTTACCATTAAGATTGAGAAGAAGGGCCAAATAAACTGTAAAAGGAGAGCAGATCATGGCAGATCAGAAGAAAACTCTGGTGTATGTCGGCACCTTTGCCAACGACCCGGAGGAGGGGATCTACATTTACGAATTGGATCCGGAATCGGGATCGCTGGATCTGGTGCGCAAGGAGGGGGGGATCGAGAACCCGTTTTTCCTGGCGATCGACGCGGAGCAGAAGCACCTTTATTCGACCAACGGGGTGAAGGAGTTCGAGGGGACGCCGGGGGGAGCGGTGAGCGCTTTTGCCATCGATTCGGAAACGGGCGGGTTGACCCTGCTGAACCAGCAGTCGGCGCGCGGGGAGATGCCGTGCTACGTGAGCATCGACAAGACGGGGAAGTGCCTGCTGGTGGGGAATTACTCGTCGGGGAATGCGGCACTCCTGCCGATCCAGGAGGATGGCACGCTGGCGCCGGCCAGCGACGTGGTGCAGCACGAGGGGAGCAGCGTCCATCCGGATCGGCAGACCGGTCCGTTCGTGCACTCCTTCGTTCCGGCTCCGGATGGCCGTTTTGCCTTTGCCGCCGACCTGGGGATCGACAAGCTCATGGTCTACCGGGTGGACGCGGAGCAGGGGAAGCTGGAGCCGAATGATCCGCCCTTTGCCAAGATCCCGGACGGGGCGGGGCCGCGACACTTGGCCTTCCATCCGAACGGGAAGTTCGCCTATCTGATCAACGAGCTGGACAATACGTTCGTCGTCTTTGCTTACGATGCGGAGAAAGGGGTGCTGGAGCAGCTGCAGGTGATTTCGACGCTGCCGGAAGGGTACGACGAAACGAGCTACTGCGCCGACGTGCAGATCTTACCTTCAGGGAAGTTTCTCTACGGGTCGAATCGGGGACACGACAGTATTGCGATCTTCGCCATCGATGAGGAGACGGGGAAACTCACCTTTGTCGGTCATGAGTCGACGCAGGGGAATTTCCCCTGGAACCTGGCGATCGATCCGGCGAGCAATTTCCTGCTGGTCGCCAACCAGGGGGAGGATTGTATCGTGGTCTTCCGCATCGATGGGGAGAGCGGGAAGCTGACGCCGACCGGCTGCAAGGTGGAACTGCCCAAGCCGGTTTGCATGAAGATGGTCTGATGCGTTGAAATTTCCGCTTCGTCGAGAGGTGTTTTGCAGGCCGGCCCGGATAGAGGCTGGCCTGCTTTTTTCTGCGCAATGAAGAGCAGTGGATCTTGATGATACAGAAGTTATTCCATTGCTTAGGACTGAGAATTCAATGCCTCTGCCAAAATAAGCGGAGGTTCCGAAAGATGACAGAGGCTCAAATTGGCCGAATTATCTGAATTCAGTCCTTCGAGAGGAACGAATTCAAGGGAGGAGCAGATGGCAGAGGACAACGTCAAGATCATGGTCTTCGGCGCCCATCCGGACGACTGCGATATCCGCACCGGGGGGATCGCCCTAAAGCACGCGGCGCTGGGTAACCAAGTGCGTTTCGTATCGGTGACCAATGGGGATGCCGGGCACCACGAGATCGGTGGAGTGGAACTGGCGCGGCGACGGCGCGAGGAGACGCAGGCGGTGGCGGCGCTGGCCGGCATCGAATACGACGTTTTCGATATCCACGACGGGGAGTTGGAGCCGACCCTGGAGAATCGGAAGAAGGTCATCCGTGCCATTCGCCAGTTTGCGCCGGATCTTGTGCTCACCCATCGGCCGAACGACTACCATCCGGATCACCGGTATACGTCGATTCTGGTGCAGGACGCGATCTTTCTGGTAACGGTGCCGAATATATGCACGGACACGCCGATTCTGGAGCGGATGCCGATCGTCGCCTACGTGGGGGACAATTTTCAGAAGCCTCAGCCGTTTTGCGCGGATGTGGCGGTGGATATAGACGACGTGATGGAGCGGAAGCTGGATATGGTCCACTGCCATATCTCGCAGGTGTACGAGTGGCTGCCGTTCAACGGGGGACATCTGGACGAAGTGCCGGAGGGCGAGGAGGCGCGGAAGGCGTGGATGGCAGCGCGCTGGGCCCGGCGATTAGTCGCGGTGGCGGATGCTTGCCGAGGACTGCTGATCGAGCGCTATGGCGAGGAACGAGGACAAAAAGTAAGATACGCGGAGGCATTCGAGGGGTGTGAATACGGCAGTGCGTTGACCGGTGAAAATATCCCGATTCTTTTCCCATTTTGACGATGTTGGAGAGTGATGTGGAGGAGCGGCTGACGCGGCAACTGGAGTTTGTCCTGGAGGTGGAAAAGCTGAAACAGATCTTTCGGCAGACGGTGCTGCCGGGAGACGAGCGGCGGGAGAACGATGCCGAGCATTCCTGGCATCTGGGATTGATGGCGGTGCTGTTGGTAGAGCATGCGAAGGAGCCGGAGGTGGATCTTCTGCGCGTGGTGAAGATGGTGCTGATCCACGACCTGGTGGAGATCGATGCAGGGGACACCTTCGCTTACGATGAAGCGGGCAATGTCGACAAGGTGGAGCGGGAGACGGTCGCGGCAGAGCGGATTTTCGGTCTGCTGTCCGAGGATCAGAAGAGGGAACTGCGGTCGCTGTGGGATGAGTTCGAAGCGCGGCAGACGCCCGAGGCGCGCTACGCGGCGGCGCTGGATCGGCTGCAACCGGTGATGCTGAACTTTCAGACCCAGGGAGCGGCCTGGCGGAGGCACGGGGTGACCCGGGCGCAGGTCATCGCCCGCAATAAGCATATTTCCGAAGGATCGCCGTCTCTGTGGAAATATGCGGAGGGTCTGATCGACGAGGCGGTCAAACGGGGATACCTTGCGGGTTGAGCCCGCAATAAGCATATCGAGGAGGGATCGCCGTCTCTGTGGAAATATGCGGAGGGTCTGATCGACGAGGCGGTCAAACGGGGATACCTTGCGGGTTGAGCGAGTGGATCAGCCCGCGGTGATTTCTGCGGTCGCGGCGAAGCGGTTGAGCTGCCAGCGGTCGGCCCAGCTGCGGTCGAGGTGGACGCGCAGGAGCACATCGTTGCCCTGGAACTGACGTTCCAGGATGTCCCCTTCGGCGTAGAGCTGGGCCAGCAGACGGCCCTCCTTCTGGGGGATTTGCAGGTCGAGGGTGACGGCGTTTTCCTGGTTGTAGATCCCTATGCGTTCCTTGAGCTTTTCCAGGCCGAAGCCGGTCAGGGCGGAGACGGCTACGGCGTCTTCCCGCATGTCCCGGCTGCGGGCGATCTCCTCCATTTTCTCCGCGTCGATCTGGTCGATCTTGTTGAAGACCAGCAGGGTGGGGCGATCCTCCAACTGGAGGTCGCGTAGCACCCGCTCGACCGTGTCGATCTGCGACTCGCACTGCGGATGGCTCAGGTCGATGACGTGGAGGAGGAGATCGGCTTCGATCGCCTCTTCGAGGGTGGCGCGGAAGGAGGCGAAGAGGTGATGGGGCAGCCGTTTGATGAAGCCGACCGTGTCGGTGAGCAGGATCTTCTGGTTGTGGTCCAGGTCTACCGAGCGGGTGGTCGAGTCGAGGGTGGCAAAGAGCTGATCCTCGACCAGGACCGGGGCGCCGGAGAGGGTGCGCATCAAGGTCGACTTGCCGGCGTTGGTGTAGCCGACCAGGGCGACCTTGAAGGCGGTGCTGCGGCTGCTGCGGCTGGTGGCCATCTGCCTGCCGATCTTGTCGAGCTTCCCCTTCAGGTCGTGGATCCGCTTGCGGATCATGCGGCGGTCGGTTTCCAACTGGGTCTCTCCCGGTCCGCGCACCCCGGCGGCTCCCATGCCGCGGATGGCGCCGCCGCCGGCCTGGCGCGATAGGTGAGTCCACTGGCGGGTGAGGCGGGGCAGGAGGTAGTTGAGCTGGGCCAGTTCAACCTGGATCTGGGCGGTGCGGGTGCGGGCGTGGCGGGCGAAGATATCGAGGATCAGGCCGCTGCGGTCCAGGATGCGCATGTCGGTCACTTTTTCCAGATTGCGCATCTGGGCGGGAGAGAGATCGTTGTCGAAGATGATGAGATCGGCTTCCCGCTCCTGGGCGAAATGCTTGAGCTCGGCCGCCTTGCCCTTGCCGATGTAGTAGGTGGCGTCGATGCGGTCCCGGTTTTGCAGCAGGCGATCGGCTTCGGCGAGAGTGGCCGTGTCGGCCAGGCGGCTCAGTTCGTCGAGGGAGTCCTCCGCTTCCCACGGAGATATGTCGGGAAGAGAGATGCCGACGAGCAGGGCGCGCTCCTGGCGTTGGAGATCGGGGTTATCCGGTTCGAAAAATGCTCCCAAACGGGTTGCCTCGCAAAGGGTATCGGCGGAACTCCGAACGAGGCGGCGATATTATCGCATCGCTCGAAGTGGGTTCATGGAGCACAATAACAGGCTTATCTTGACACTTGTCAAGCAAACATCTAATGTTTACAAACCCTCTGCCAGAGGGCGAAGGCGCCCGTCTTTCTCCACGTTCACGGCGCGCTGCAGGTGCCGATCGCACCGTCGTCTAAGAGCGCAGATGAGCTTCCCTTCGACAGCATTTTGAGATGGAGTTGGCCGGAGGGATATCCTCTCCGGTCGAGGAGGGACATCCCCTCCGGTCGATTGAAGATTGAAAATGAAGATGTAATTCGAGGAGAAACGCTTTGACTGAAGAGCAGTTCGACATCGATGCGGTCGAAGCTCCGGATATCCCAGAGGAACTGGGGATCTTTCCGCTGCGCAGTAGCGTGGTCTATCCCTACATGCCCCAGCAGTTGCACGCCTCCCGCATAAGTTCCATACAGGTGGTCGAGGCGGCGATGGAGGGGGAGCAGCAACTGATCGGCATCTTCGCCCAGAGCCAACCCGAGGTGGAGGATCCGGGGGCGGAGGACCTGCACGCGGTTGGCACCGTCGCCAAGATTCACAAGATGTGGCGGCTGCCCGACGATTCAGTGCGCTTGATCGTCCAGGGGTTGAGTCGGGTGAGACTCGTCCAGGCGGTGCAGACCGAGCCGTTCATCGAAGCCAAGTTGGAGCGGCTGGAGGATCAGGGGGACAAAAAGTCGATGGGAGTGCAGGCGATGTGCCGGACGGTGCTGCACCAGTTCCAGGCGATCGTCAAGCTGGTGCCCCACCTGCCCGACGAACTGCAGATCATGGTAATGAACATCGACCATCCGGGACGGCTGTCCGATTTTGTGGCTTCCAATCTGGATCTGCAGGTGGAAGAGCACCAGAAGCTGCTGGAATCGCTCGACGTGGAAAAACGGCTGGAATATCTGACCGAGCTGCTGGCCCGCGAAGTGGAGATCCTGGAGGTGGGCCAGAATATCCAGACCCAGGTGCAGGAAAAGCTGGGCAAGTCGCAGCGGGATTACTTCCTGCGCGAGCAGCTCAAGCAGATCCAGAAGGAGCTGAGCGGTTCGGATCCGCAGCTGGCCGAGGCGGAGGAGTTGCGCGAGAAGATCCAGGCGGCCGAGTTGCCCGAAGAGGCACTGGAGGCGGCGGAGCGGGAGTTGGATCGCCTGGAGAAGATGATGCCGGGGGCGCCCGAATATTCGGTGGCGCGCACCTATCTGGACTGGATGATCGCCCTGCCCTGGGCGAAATCGACCGAAGATCAGCTGGCGATCGCCGAGGCGTCGCGCATCCTCGACGAGGATCACTTTGGGCTCGCGAAGGTGAAAGAGCGGATTCTCGAATATCTGGCGGTGCGCACGCTGCGGAAGGAGATGAAGGGACCGATTCTCTGTTTTGTAGGGCCGCCGGGGGTCGGCAAGACATCGCTGGGACGGTCGATCGCTCGAGCTCTGGGACGCAAGTTCGTGCGCATCTCGCTGGGCGGGGTCCACGACGAGGCGGAGATTCGCGGCCATCGGCGCACCTATGTGGGGTCGCTGCCGGGGCGAATCGTGCAGGGATTGCGCAAGGCGGGGACCAATAATCCGGTTTTCATGCTCGACGAGATCGACAAGATTGGGGCGGATTTTCGCGGCGATCCGGGGGCGGCGCTGCTGGAGGTGCTCGACCCGGAACAGAACTTCTCGTTTGCCGATCACTATCTCGACGTGCCGTTCGACCTCTCCAAGGTGATGTTCATCACCACCGCCAATCTGGCGGGGCCGATCCCCGGACCGCTGCGGGACCGGATGGAGGAGATCCCCCTGCCCGGGTACACGCACGAGGAGAAGGTGCAGATCGCCCGCCGCCACCTGTTGCCCCGCCAGCTGGAGGAGCACGGCATCGACACCGGGCACATGGAGCTGGTCGACGAGGCGCTGCGGCGCCTGATAGAGGAATACACGCGCGAGGCCGGGCTGCGAAATTTGGAACGCGAACTGGGAGCGATCTGCCGCAAGGTGGCGCGCAAGTTCGTCGAGGGGCGCAAGCGCAAGGTCAAGGTGACCGGCAAAATAGTGGAGGATTTTTTGGGAGGACCCCCGTTCTTCATGGAAGTGGCGGAGCTGGAGGGGGAGATCGGCGTGGCGACCGGGCTGGCGGCGACGGCGGCCGGTGGCGAGATCCTCTTTATCGAGGCGACGCGCATGCCGGGCAAGCGGAACATGTTGCTGACCGGACAGCTGGGCGATGTCATGCAGGAATCGGCGCACGCGGCGCTGAGCTATCTGCGCACCCGGATCGAAGAACTCGAGATCGCTCCGGATATGCTCGACGAATCCGATATCCATCTCCACGTGCCGGCCGGCGCCACGCCCAAGGAAGGGCCGTCGGCGGGGATTGCCCTGACGACCGCGCTGGTGTCGCTGTTTACCGAGAGACCGGTGCACAGCGAGATGGCGATGACCGGTGAGATCACGCTGCGCGGCCGGGTGCTGCCGGTCGGCGGCATTCGCGACAAGGTGATGGGCGCCCAGCGGGCGGGGATCCGGACGGTCATCCTGCCCCGCAAAAACGAGAAGGATCTGGAGGAAGTCCCCGAGGCGATCCGGCGACAGATGCGCTTTGAGCTGGTCGATCATATCGACGAGGTGTTGGCGCTGGCGCTCGGACCGCGGGCCAAGAGACGACGACGCAAGGCTGCGGGAAGTCGGAAGAAGTCGGCGTCTTCCCGGAAAGCATCTGCAAAGAAGGGGAGCAGTCGGAAGCCAGCGGGTAAGGTCGCTCCCAAACGGAAGAGTGCGGCTAAGAAGCCGCCGGCAAAACGGACCAAAGGGACAGGGCGGGGCGTCGGGAAGAAAACCGGGAGATCAAAGTAAGTAGGAGAAGGTATGGGTGTAGAAGATATTTTCGCCGCGCGGCTCGAGGAGGCGCGCGGCGAAAATATGATACCGGCGCTACAGAGCTTCTGGAAAGAGGAGTTGGAGCAGGCGGAGAGGATGCACCGGAGCGGCACCGGCGGGATGGGGGTGGCGCGCGCGATCGCCGATCGAGTCGATGCCGTGGTTTTGACGGCGTACCGCAATACTCTCGATAAGGCACCCGGGAGACACGCTCTGGTGGCCATCGGGGGCTGCGGCCGCCGGGAAGTTGGGCCGCATTCGGATATCGACATGCTCTTTCTCTTTGCCAGAGACCGCGACAAGAGTCCGGAGTTCATCTCCGGCGTATTGAATCCGCTCTGGGATCTGCGTTTCGACGTCGGTCACAGCAGCCGCACGGTGGCCGAGACGATTCGCTTTGCGCGTGAGGATGTGGAGTCGTGCACGGCGATGATGGACGCCCGCTTCCTGGCGGGAGACGGGGATCTGTTCACCGAGTTTCTGCAGCGATTCTTCAAACGGCTACCCCGGAGCGCGATCGGCAAGCTGCAGAACTGGCGGCAACTGCGGCTGGAAAGCAGGGATTCGGTCCAGCTGCTCGAGCCGAACATCAAGGAGAGCCCGGGCGGACTGCGCGACATACAGACGCTGGAGTGGGCGCTCAAGATCAGGGCCGAAAGTCCGGATACCGACAGCCTGTGGCACCGGTATCTGGACGATCGGGATATCGAGACGCTGGAAGAGGGACGGGATTTCCTCTGGAAGGTGCGCCATGAGCTGCATTTTTCAGTCGGTCGCAAGCGGGACGTGCTGGAGCACGACCTGAAACGGACCATCGCCGGAGGACTGGGCTACGAGGACAGCGGCCAGGAACTGGGGGTGGAGCGTTTCATGCATCAGTACTATATGCACGCCCGGCGAACCTACCATCTGGTCGAACTGGCTTTCGAGCGGCTGACCCGCAAGACGCGCAATGCCCATCGGAGCATGATGCTGGAGCGCGGCGTAACGGCGATCGACGGCGAGATCATTCTCGATCGCGGCGAGCAGTACTTTGCCGAAGAGCCGCTGCGTCTGCTGCGGATCTTCCACATCGCCCAGGCCAAGAACGTCAGATTGAGTGAGGAGGGGCAGCGCACGATTGGCGCCTGCCTGCATCTGATCGACGACGAGTTGTGCGCCTCTTCCGAGGCGCGCGATATCTTTCTGCGCATCCTCAGACGGAAACACCGGGTCGCCAGAACGCTGCGGCTCATGCACGATCTGGGCGTGCTGGGGGCGTATCTCCCCGAGTGGGGGGATCTGACCTGTCTGGTGCAGTACGACATCTATCACATCTACACGGTGGACGAGCATACCCTGGTCGCTATCGACAATCTGGAGCGGCTCGGAACCGCCGACACGCAGTCGCCGCTCAAGCCGTTCTTTCAGCAGTACGAGCGTCGCGACCTGCTCTACCTGGCGGTGATGCTGCACGATGTGGGCAAGTCGAAGCGCCAGGATCACATCGTTTGCGGGGTCGAGATGACGCGGGAGTTGGGGCGGCGGCTGAGGCTGGCCGAGGAGGATCTCGATTTCCTGCTCTTCCAGGTGGAACATCACCAGGAGATGGTCATCCTCTCTCAACGCCGCGATCTGGACGACTACAAGATGATCGCCGAGTTCGCGAGTCTGTTCCCCAGTATGGAATGGTTGCAGGGACTCTACCTGCTCTCCTACGCCGATCTGTCGGCAGTCTCCGCCGATGCCTGGACCGACTGGCAGGGCGCCCTGCTCTGGGAGCTCTACCACAAGACCGGCGAGCAGCTCGAATCGGGTATGAAGACGCTGGAGCAGATGCAGCAAGGTCGCCATCTGCTCGACGAACATCTGAAGGCGGTGTCGGGCAAATGGCCGGCGCCCAGGGTGATGGCTTTCCAGGAGCACGCCGAAAAGCTGCCGCCGCGCTATCTGGCGGCATACAGTCGGGAGCAGATCGAAAACCACCTGCAGTTGGTCGATCGATCGACCGACGATAGCCTGTTCGAGGTGGAATTTGTCGAGCGGCCCACCTTTACGGAGATGCTGATCTGCACGCCCGATCAGCGGCAGTTGTTGGCCAAAATCTGCGGGGCTCTGGCGGTCAACGACGTCAACATCCTGCGCGCCGAAATCAATACTCGTGCCGACGACGTGGTGCTGGACATCTTCCAGGTAACCGATGTGGACGGCAGTCCGATCCTGCCCGATTGGAAGAAGGAGCGGATCTGCGAACGGCTGGAGGAGGTGATCGCCCTGCGCCAGAAGGCGAGAGAATTGCTCGAACGGTACAGCGCCCATTGGGAGCGACGCAAGCAGCAGAAGAGGGCATATGTGCTTCCTCCGGTATTGCAGATAGAGAATCAGATCTCGGACCGGTACACGGTGATCGATCTCGACGTGCAGGACGACGTGGGGTTGCTCTACGAGATCACCCACTGTCTGAGCGAACTCGGTCTGGATATCCACATGGCGATCGTCAACACCATTGCCAACCGGGCGCGGGATGGTTTCTACGTGGTGGACGGTCAGGGAGAGAAGATCGTCAACTACCAGGTGCTGGAGGAGATCCGCCAGGATTTGCTGGAGAAGCTGGCGGATTGAGGGGAGCGGGCGGACATCGGTGAGTGGAACACCCTCTACAGGAGATGGGGTTGCGTCGCCCGAGGGAATGTAGTTATAATGCCCTCGTGATTTTATCTCGGGATACATCCAACGGAGGGGGGCAGGCCGTGATCGACAGGAGCGCGCTGGAGCGCATCGAAAATATTGGGGGAGGGGTCCTGCTGGGAAAGATGATCGACATCCTCCTCACCAATGCGCCGCAGCGGCTGGCGGCGGCGCGCGTCGGGGAGACACAGGGGGATCTCAAAGCGATCGAACGGGCGGTCCACTCGCTCAAGTCGAGCGCCGGCAATCTGGGTGCCATGCAGATGATGGAGATGGCGGCCAGGATCGAGGAGCTGGCTGAGAATGAGGAAGCGGAGGCTATTCCGCCGTTGCTCGACGAGCTGGAGAAGATCTGGGAACAGGTAAAGGAACTGCTCGAGAAGGAGAGGAAAGGACTGGAATCGTGAAGAAGATAGCCCTGGTCGAGGACAATCCGGACAATCGGTTGCTGGTGCAGGCGATTCTGGAAGAGGAGTACGAGATAGAGGAGTACGAGACGGGAATCGAGGGATTGGAGGGGATGGCGCAGGAGCGCCCCGATTTAGTGCTGCTCGATATCTCACTGCCCGAGATGGACGGCACTGAGGTGCTGGCCAAAATGCGCGACGATGAGGATTTGCGGGGTGTGCCTGTGATCGCCCTGACCGCCCACGCCATGGCCGGTGATCGGGAAAAGTTTTTGGGGATGGGTTTCGACGGCTACATCACCAAGCCGATCGTCGACGATGCCGTGCTGATGGAGACGATCGAAAGGCTGCTGAGCGCGAAGGAATAGGAAACTAACTCTCGCCGCGCTCTTTGGCTTCTGTCTCCGGTCCGAAATCGACGATGTCGGTATCTTCAACGTAGGCGCGCGTGCTGTACTGCTCCACTTCACTCATGCGCTGCACGATGTTGCTGATCTTTTTGACCCCCTCTCTTATGCCCTCCAGCTTTTTTTGCTGATTCTCGTCCAGATTCGGGGTGCGCTGGAGGAGCTGACTCAGTCCCAGAATCACCGACAGGGGCTGGTTGATCTCGTGGGCGGCGGCCCCCGCCGTCTGGACGAGAACGCGCAGGCGTTCGGTTTCCAGCAGTTTCTCCCACAGTTCGACGACGCGCACTCCCACCTTTACACGGGCACCCAACTCATCCTGATCGAATGGTTTCACTACGTAGTCGTTGGCGCCTGCTTCCAATCCGGTGACGATGTCCTGCTTGCGACTCTTGCCCGTGACCAGGATGATGTAGGTCTGTTTGGTATCGGTTCGCTGCCGCAGCCGGCGGCAGAGTTCGACGCCGTCGATCCCCGGCATCACCCAATCCAGGAGGAGGAGCTTGGGACAGTCCGGGCGTTCTAGTGCCTCCCAGGCGCTGCTCCCGTCTTCACAGGAGAGCACCTCGTGTCCCCAGGCGGCCAGGTAGGCGGTGAGCAGTTCGCGGTCGAGGGGCTCGTCTTCGGCGATCAGGATGCGCAAAGGAGACTACTCCTTCATGATGGATGATGGAGTCGGCAGTCAGGTTGGGACGGTGAGGCGCAGGGTCTTGCGAATGCGGTCGAGGAGCGCCTTTGGCTCGAACGGCTTCACGACGTATCCGTTGATCTTCAGGGCGACCGCCTTCTTTACGTATTCCTGGGAGCTCTTCGCTGTGAGCAGGATGACGGGCAGATTGGCAGTGGCTGGCACGGCGCGCAGTCGGCGGCAGACTTCAAAGCCGTCCATCTCCGGCATGGCGATGTCGAGCAGCATCAGGTCGGGGCGGAACTCTCCGACCCGGGACAGCGCCTCTTTGCCTCCGGAAGCCAGTTCCACCTCGAAACCCGCTTGCTCCAGACAGGCAGAGACCAGCAAGCGCGTATCTTCCTCGTCATCGACCGCCATGATCCGGGGCTTGCCGACCTCCGGCCCGGCGAGGATGCCATCGACCATGGTGGACATCTCGTCCAGATCGATCGGCTTGACCAGGAAATTGGAAATGTCCTTGCTGGTGAGTACCTCCTGTCCCTCCTGATTCATGTACGCGGTGATGATAACTACCGGTGCATCCAGGCCGCGTTCGCGCAGGGCGGCCAGCAGGCGCCAGCCGTTCATTTTGGGCATCATCAGATCGGTGATGATCAGATCGATCGAGTTTTTCAGGGCGAGGTCGAGGGCCTCCTGGCCGTTGCCCGCTTCGACTATGGCATGCCCTTGTTGCCGCAGCGCTTCGGCGAGAACCTCTCGAAGCGGTTCTTCGTCCTCCACCAGCAACACCGTCTTGCCGGAGGTAGACGGCTGGAGTGATGAGGGCGGGGGAGGTTCAGAAGCCCGAGTGCTGATCTCCTCTTGCTGGCGAGACAGGGCGATGGCGAACAGTTCGTCTGCGGGGTGCGGCTGCTGGTCACTCGGCGGAGCACCGTCGGTTTGGGGGGGCGTCGAAGCGGGTTCGGGCAGCTCCTGGTCGGCTTCGCGCAGGTCCCGTTCGAGCTCATCGAGACGTTCTTCGATCTCCTCCACCTCCTCGGATGGCGCTTTCCTGCCCTCTTCTTTCTCCTCCTGTAGCTGGTTGAGAATTTCGCGCTGGCGAAAGGCGACGTAGCGGAGCAGTGAGTTGCGCGCCACGTTGTCCAGAGTGTCGAACTCAGCGCCGACTAAATGGATCGACTGTCTGGCTCTGGATTTGCGATTGAGGGCGGCCGGGGTCGTCGAGAGTCTGACGATGCAGCCCACCTGACGCAGAGGTTTGGTCTGGTCGAGTTCGTCCTTGTCGGGGGGAAAGGGCAGGTCGAAGTCGAGCTGAAGAGCCGAGTCGGCCGCAATGTGACGCGTGGTCTGCAGGCGACATCCCCCTCCGCTCAGGTCGATCATAATGGCGGGCAGGATTACCTGCTCCCTGCCTTCTACCAGGTGAATTTTGGTTGGGATCTTGGTGTCGATGCGGAAAAATTCGCGTCGCGGAGTGCGTCTGATCTGCTCGGGTGCCGGTTTCGACAGGAAGAGCTGCGGCACCCGCCCGCCCTCCTTGCCCAACACCCGGGATTTAAACAGATGGTCGGCGAAGTCCTTCCAGATGGCCACGACCACGGTAGTGCCGTCGGGGATAACCACCGGTACCCGATGGTCGGTGGGTATGGAGACGGCGAAGCGGTCGGTCGCGATATCGACGACAGATGACTTGTAGCGCCGGGTCTCGCCGCTCTCCAGATCGATCACCCGCAGTTCGAGCTGATCGGCGATCTCGATTACTTCTGACGGGCGGTCCTGTTCAGACATGCGGAGTCGGCTCTTCCGGTGATGAATGGGCAGTGGAGTGGCGGCGGCTGATGCGGATATTCGCTCTCTATCCCCCCTCTTGCATACCAGCGCGCGAACCGATGGTATAACGGTATGTAGTAATATATATAAACAATTGGGGATTTACAGACAATCGCTCCATTGGCCCTCGGTAATTGCTCAGAGATAGTATTTTTAATACCTTCCATAAACTTATGATAGAGTAGATATCTGCGGGATCACCAGATAGTTAATGGAGTAACGGGGAGCACCTGTCTTCAGGTTGCTACCTGAAGATCCTCGCATTTTCATTATTCGGGATGGCGTGCGACCCGCAGTCAAATCGGCAGTCATGCACGCCGATTGTTCGATGTTTTTAGGAGGAGGGAATGGCCAAGATTCTCCTGGTGGAAGACAACGAGATGAATCGGGATATGCTTTCCAGGCGTCTGGAGCGCAAGGGACACGAAGTGATCATAGCTGTGAACGGTCGCGAGGGAGTAGAAAAAGGGCGTTCAGAGATACCGCAGCTTATTCTCATGGACATGAGTTTGCCCGAGCTGGATGGCTGGGAGGCGACTCGTCAGCTGAAGGCGGACGATGCTACCCGGGCGATACCGGTAATCGCCCTGACTGCCCACGCCATGGCCGGAGATCGGGAGAAGGCCCTGGAAGCCGGCTGCGACGACTATGACATAAAGCCGGTCGACTTCAAGAGGTTACTGGGCAAGATCGAGGCGCTGCTCAGCTGAACGGAGGAGATAGACTTATGGGGACGGACTCGGGACCGCTGCTGGTCGTCGACGATGAAGAGATGAATCGGGATATGCTCGCCCGGCGGCTGCAGCGGCGCGGCTACGTCGTCGAGATGGCTGCCGACGGGCAGCTGGCACTCGATATGGTCGCGGTGGGGCGATTCGACCTGGTTCTGCTCGATATCATGATGCCGGGTATGGATGGGATGGAGGTACTCGGCCATCTCCGTCAGCGGTACTCGATGCGCGACCTGCCGGTTATTATGGCTACGGCCAAGGACGACAGCCACAGCGTCGTCGATGCGCTGAACGCAGGGGCCAACGACTACGTGACCAAGCCGGTCGATTTCCCGGTGCTCATGGCCCGGGTCCAGATGCAACTGTCCCGAAAACGGCTCGATGAGGCGCTGGTGGAAGCCAAGGAGGCGGCGGAAACGGCCAATCAGGCCAAGAGCCAGTTCCTGGCGAATATGAGCCACGAACTGCGCACGCCGCTCAACTCGGTCATCGGCTTCGCCAATATCCTGCTCAAGAACAGGAAAGGGAATCTGAATCCCAAAGATCTAACCTACCTGGAGCGGATCAGCGACAATGGTCAGCATTTGCTGGGCCTTATCAACGACGTCCTCGATCTATCCAAGGTGGAGGCGGGGCGCATGGAAGTGGAACTGGCTCCGGTTGTGTTGGGGGAACTGATCCAGGAGACGCTCGAGCAGATGGAGGGACGAGTGCTCAGCGGCCAGGTGGCCCTGCGCGCCGAACTGCCGGACGATCTACAATCGCTCGAAACCGACGCCGACAAGTTGAAACAGGTGCTGATCAATCTGATCGGCAACGCCATAAAATTCACCGAAGAAGGGTCGATTACGGTGCACGTGGAGGCGGATCCGGACACCCTGCGCGCGGCTCGCATCGATGTTATTGATACCGGGATCGGCATTCCCGAAGATCGCATGGAGAGGATCTTCGAGGCATTCCAGCAGGCCGACAATACCACGGCGCGCAAATACGGCGGAACCGGCCTGGGGTTGGCCATCACCCGCTCTTTAGTGGAACTCCTCGGCTATCGGATCGAACTGGAGAGTCAGGTGGGTGAAGGATCGACCTTCAGCATCCTGCTCAACGGCGAATCTCCTCCAGCAGCAGACTGAGAATCAACTGTATAATGAACCGCATTTTCGACATAGTGATGAGGGCGTTCCGCTCCTCGGAGAAGAGGGACCGCGATCTCCTCGACGCCGAAATGGGCAACGCCGTTCTGCCGGAGGAAATGGCCGAGGGCGGACGGTCCGGGGGGAAGCTCCAGGAGAGCGAGGAGCGGTTGCGGGGATTGATCGACACGGTGGTCGACGGCATCCTTCTCATCGACGACAAGGGCACAGTGGCCGACATCAACCCGGCGGCGGAGAGGATCTTTGGATATGCGGCGGCGGAGGTGATCGGTCAGAACGTCAGAATGTTGATGCCCGAGCCGTATCACAGCGAGCACGACGGATATATCGCCCGCTTCCTGAACACCGGGGAAAAGAGGATTATCGGCATCGGGCGCGAAGTGCGCGGGCGGCGCAAGGACGGCGCGGAATTTCCGATGGAACTGGCGGTCGGAGAGCTGCAGGTGGGCGGTGTGCGCATGTTCAACGGGATCGTGCGGGATATTACCGAACGCAAGCGAGCGGAGGAAGAACTGGGCAAGCTGGCGCTGGTCGCCAGCTGGACCGACAACGCCGTGGTGCTCACCGATCCAGAAGGGCGAATCGAGTGGATCAACGAGGGATTCACGCGGCTCACCGAATACGAGCTGGAAGAGGTGGTGGGAAGAAGGCCGGGCGACTTTCTTCAGGGGCCGGATACCAATCCTCAGACCGTCGCCTACATGCGCGATCAGCTCGCGCGCGAAGAGGGATTCAACGTCGAGCTCATCAACTACACCAAATCCGGTCGCCGTTACTGGGTGCAGATGGAGATTCAGCCGATCCGCGATGAAGAGGGGCAACTGGTGCGTTTCATGGGGATCGAGAGCGACATCACCGAGCGCTGGCTGGCCGAGGAGACGCTGCGCAATATCTCCACTCTGCAGAGGGCGATCCTCAACAGCGCCAATTATACGATCATTGCCACCGACACGGAGGGCATGATCCTCACCTTCAACGCGGCGGCCGAGGAGACATTGGGGTACAGGAGAGGGGAAGTGGTCGGCAAGCGAACTCCCGAATTTATCCACGATGCCGAGGAGATTGCGCTTCGGGCCCGGGAACTTTCCGCAGAGCTGGGGCGAGAGGTTGCGCCGGGCTTTGAGGTCCTCGCCGCCAAGGCACGTCTGAGAGAGTTGGACGAACGGGAGTGGACCTTTGTGCGCAAGGACGGGAGTCGCTTTCCGGTGCTTCTATCGGTGACGGCGCTGCGCGATGATCAGGAGAGGATTACTGGTTTTCTGGGAATCGGCAGCGATATCACCGAGCGCAAACGGGCGGAAGAGGCAGTGCTGCGGGCCAGGGACGAGGCTGAGGATGCCAGCCGGGCCAAGAGCCAGTTCCTGGCAAATATGAGCCATGAGCTGCGCACGCCGCTCAATGCTATTATCGGGTACAGTGAGATGTTGCAGGAGGAGGCAGAGGACCAGGGGTTGGAGGGCTATATCATCGATCTGGAGAGGATCCACGGTGCAGGCAAGCATCTGCTCAGCCTTATCAACGACATCCTGGATTTGTCCAAGATAGAGGCGGGACGGATGGATCTCCACATCGAGGAGTTCGCGGTGCGCGAACTCCTCGACGAGGTGGCGGCAACGGCGAAACCGCTGATCGAGGAGAACAAAAACATCCTCAAGGCGGAGATAGCCGAAGGGGTGGCGGAGATGGTCGCCGACCAGATGAAGGTGCGACAGATCCTCTTCAATTTGGTGTCGAATGCGGCCAAATTCACCCAGGAAGGGCGGATCGAAGTGCGCGTCTCCAGCGAATCGGCGGAGGGGAACAACTGGCTTCGGTTCGAAGTGGAGGATAACGGCATCGGCATGACGCCGGAGCAGGTGGAAGGATTGTTCCAGGCATTCAGACAGGCGGATCCATCGACGACGCGAAAATACGGGGGGACGGGACTGGGACTGGCCATCACCCGGCGGTTTTGCGAACTGATGGGAGGTGAAGTGGGAGTTGAAAGTCGGCCAGGCGAAGGATCGACGTTTTTCATCCGCCTGCCGGTGGTGGTAGAGATGCAGAGTGAGGAGGAGTTGGAAGATGCGGTTCCAGAGGGAGGGGTGGAGAGCGGAAATTCGCAAGGTCCGATCGTGCTGGTGGTCGACGATGACGCGGCGGTACGCGATCTGGTCCAGCGCTTCTTGCAGCGGGAGGGGTACGGGGCCGCTCTGGCAAAAAATGGAGAAGAGGGGCTGCGGTTGATTCGACAGCTGCGGCCGGTAGCGGTCCTTCTGGATGTGGTGATGGCGGGCATGGACGGATGGGACATGCTGCGGACGGTGAAGGGGGATGCGGAGCTGGCGGGGGTGCCGGTGATCATGATGAGCATGGTAGACGAAAAAAATAAAGGACTCGAACTGGGGGCGGCGGAATATCTCACGAAGCCGATAGATTGGGAACAGCTGCGCAGGGCGCTAGAGAAACATCGATCTGCGTAAAGCTGGAGGATTACTGAGTGCGCGCAGGGTAGAAACAAGCGCGGCATTTTTTGTTGAAATGGATGGAGGCATACAGAAGATGGAAGCACAGGAGAACAGGGACACCGCAGCGAACAAGCAGCCGTGCGTCCTGGTAGTCGACGACTCGAGCGTGGTCCGCTATACGGTCGCCAGCATCATCAAGAGCATGGGATATGCCGTGGTGGAGGCGAGTGATGGGAAGGAGGTGCTGACCATGGTCGACGAACATCAGCCCGACCTGGTCATTCTGGATATCCATATGCCCGAAAAGGGGGGGATTGAAACGCTGGCCGAACTGCGCGCCCATTCGCGCTACGCCCGGCTGCCGGTCATTGTGCTGACTGCATCGGCCGAGCCGGCGATAGTGCGGCAGGTCGCCCGGCTGCGGGCCAGCGGTTATCTGGTAAAGAGCAATTTGAACGCCCGGGAGATGCGCGAGCGGATCGCCAAGATCCTCGGGAAACCGACTCCTTCCTCCACGCCGTCTGCGCGGCCACAGCGGGCGCTGCAGGAACTGCGCGTCCTGCTTGTCGACGACAGCACGTTGGATCAGCAGCTTATCGGCGGCTTGCTGTCGAACTGGGGTTGCCGGGTGGAGACGGCGGGGAGCGGGCAGGAGGCGCTCGATCTGCTGAAGGGGGCGGAGTTCGATCTGATGTTGATAGACTATTCGATGCCGGAGATGGACGGCTTCGAGACGACAGCCCGCATTCGGGCCACAGAGGTGGAGTCGGGCAAACATCTGCCGGTAGTGTTGCTGACCAGCAAGCCGATCGAGGCGGTCAAGGAGCGCAGCGAGGAAGTGGGGATGGATGCGTACGTGGCGAAGCCGGTCGAGGCGGATCAGCTCTTCACCACCATCGAGGGGCTGGCGGCGCTCGTCACCAGCGCGGAGCAGGGGGAGGAGAGCAACGAGCTGTTCGACCGGGAGGAACTACTGGAGCGAGTGGACAACGACATGGAACTGCTCCGGCATCTGTTCGAGCTGTTCACGCGCGACTACCCCACGCTGCTGGATGAGATGCAGCAGGCGGTCGACGCGGGGCAGGCGGAGGATCTACAGCGGGCCGCCCATACGCTCAAGGGGATGCTGGGAAACCTGAGCGCTCACGACATCGCCAAGAGAGCGCTGGCGCTGGAGAACATGGGGGGGGAGGAAA